>OAWC01000007.1_pt1 | contig 262775 bp, 225 predicted proteins | sample 1495331 | NCBI WGS metagenome assembly OAWC01 (sample SAMEA2580115, study PRJEB22360) | human gut metagenome | biome: human gut; feature: human-associated habitat; material: faeces | place: Denmark | collected 2008/2010
TACCACAGGCTTATAGCCGCAGAGGAAACCACCAGCTGAGCTGGTGGTCATGATTTATGGGAAAAATCACGGTAATCCGATGGGGAAAATCCAGTCTGTCTCTTAAAAAGTTTGGAAAAAGTAAAAGCATCATTGTATCCGACACAGTAGGCAATATGATGGATAGACATAGAGCTTTCTTCCAACAATTGTTTTGCCTGATTAATGCGGTACTGCGCAAGATATTCCTGTGGAGTATAACCGGTGGTGTGCTTAAATAACCGTGTCAGATAGGAGCGGTTTAATCCGCAATAATCCGCAATGTCCTGAATGCGGATTGGGTCTGAATATTTTTGTCTGATAAAACAGATGGTGTTTTGAATATAAGTCAGCGCATCTGTTTTCTTTTTCTTCATCTTTTTATCTAGATTTGCTGCTTGAACCATATGTTGGAATAATTGATATACATTGCCAATGCAGGCGTATTCATCCTCGTGATTTGTAAGAATATTCCGCAGACAACGTTCTGTTTTTGGGGCATATTCACGCAGGGAGAGAACGGGATTTGTTTCTGATAAACCGCAGCGATTCAGCATTTCCTTGATTTTGAAGCCATCAAACTGAATCCAGATATAGTTCCATGGATTGTTTTCGCCGGCTTCATAATAGGATGGTGTATGAGCCGGTATAACAAAGATATCATGTTCTTTTACGGCAAATTCTTTGTCCTGGATATGGAGAAGACCTTCACCGCTTACGACATAATGCAGAATATATAATTTGCGGATAATTGGACCATATCCGTAAGATGAGTCACATTTTTGACATCCGACCTCATACAGATTGACATCATCGTAGGATGAATAATTTACTAGATATACTTCGTCAAATGTTTTTGCAGCCATGAATAGTCCCCCTTTTGCTTGATTTTAGCATGTTACTCCTTCTTGTGTCAAAGAAAATTGGTAACATTTTTCCAAAACAAGGTCACAAAATGACATGGCGATAACGGGGGTATTGTTGTACACTTATTAAATCAGGAAGTAAATAAGGGGGACCGAGAAATGCAGTTTAAAGAGTGTTATCAAAATCCGTTTATTGAGGAGCGTGCCGATCCATACATTGCATTGGGACCGGATGGATTTTATTATTTCACCGCTTCTTATCCAATGAAAAGTGCAGACGACAAGGATGGATATGACCGTGTGATTTTGCGGCGGGCAAAAGATATTTCAGAACTTGCATCGGCAGAAGAAATTACCATCTGGAAAGTGGCAGATACAACATTAACACATCGTTTTATCTGGGCGCCGGAACTGCATTATATCGCAGGACGCTGGTATGTGTTTTATGCCGGAAGTGAGGACAAGGAAAATAACTGGGCATTTGACTGTCACGTTCTTGTCTGCGACAGCGATGATCTATATACCGGAACTTGGAGTGAAAAGGGAAAATTCCAAAAGCGGGAAGACGATGATTTTTCTTTCACTGGCTTTTCCTTGGATATGACTTACTTTGAAGATGGTGAACACTCTTATGTGATTTGGGCGCAGCATAGTCCGGAGAAAATTTCCTGCCTGTATTTGGGAGAGGTTAATCGCGAGGAGCCGTGGAAATTAATTTCGCTTCCGATGCTTTTAACCGAGCCGGAGTATGACTGGGAAAAAGTCCGCTATGCCGTAAATGAAGGACCTGCGGTTGTCAAACATGATGGCAGAATAATGGTTTTCTTTTCGGCGTCCGGTACTGGTCCGGAGTATTGTGTAGGAGTAATTTCTGCCAAAGAGGGAAGTGATTTGCTAAAGCAGGATTCATGGACTAAGCAGAATACACCGGTGCTTACATCCGAAGATTTACATGAGGAATTTGGACCCGGACACAATTCATTTACAAAAGATAAGGATGGAAATGATATTTTCGTATATCATGCCAGAAGTCTGGAATGTTTTGAGGGAAGATGCGGATATTCGGAAAATGACCCTCTGCATGATCCATGCCGGCATGCAAGAGTGAGAAAAATAGTGTGGGAGTAAGACAAAAATGAAGTTCATTCGTATCGAGATAAGCTAATGCTTCGCATTATAGTCTCTCACGAATGAACTTCATTTTTTGTTTGATATTATGGGGTGGGGTTTTCTCTTATTAAAATCCTGCACCCATTTTCCCATCCAAATCGTGTATTATATAGAAAGTAATTATTTTCTACCATGCATGCAAAAAAGATATTGTAGTAAAGGAGTATCAGGCAATGATAAATAAATATGCCGGGATGGAGTATGAGGACGTCGTGCGGCAGTATGCAGATGACATAACGAGACTATGTGTTGTCTGGACGCAGAATGAGGAAGCGGCAAAGGACTGCTTTCAAAATACGTTTCTGAAACTCTACCAGACCGAACAAACCTTTCGAGAGGAAGAACATATAAAAGCGTGGCTATATACAGTTGCGCGAAATGAATGCAGAGATTACCACAGGCAGTTCTGGAATCGAAATGTGGATATTGGATATGTGCCACAGGAGAACCAAAAGGCTGGCTCTTTGCAAATAGAAGATGAAGAAACAGAGCAGCTTGTTGTGGCTCTGCGAAAATTACCTTTTCGATACCGTGAAGTAATTGTGCTTTATTATTATGAAGAATATGGCACGGGTGAAATTGCAAAAATGCTGCATACAAGTGTGAATACGGTGAAATCAAGACTTCGCAGAGGCAGAGAAAAACTCGCTGCTATCATGAAAAATTAACAGGGATTAAACAGGAGGCATAATGATGGATATTAAAAAAATAGATAAGATTAAAGCCCCGGAAGACTGGGTGGAAGAGGCACTGAATCCGGAAAAGATACAGGGTATTTCCCATAGGAGAAATTCAATGAAAAAACTTCGGACAGCGGCTGCGGCGGTAGTGATTTTCCTTTTGTGCGGAACTTTTGTAACTGTGGCGGCAACGAAATCCAATGTGTTTCAATCGCTTTTGGAAAATATGTTTGGCAAGGAAAATGTCACCGAGGTGGAGTTAAATCCAGAACCAACGAAACAGGTGGCAGACGTTAAGGCGGAAAAAGATGGCACGATACAATTACAGGAAAACATGATGGTGGTCGGAGAGAAAGAAAGTTTTATCAGTGAATATCATTTTGAGGGAGATGAGGAAAAAGTAGACCATGTGTACACAGTAGTTTCCAATGGATTAAAGAAAATGACACCGGTTGCTTTTGAAAGTGTACTTGACGGGGAAAAATGCGGTTTTCAATATGTGGCAAGCGGCAACGAAATTTATGCCTTTAATTACACGGGAGGAATTACCGAGATTTTCTCTTATTATAAAAACGGCATAATTTACGGTGTAAGAGAAGAAAAAAATGCGACAAAAGGTTATTTGGTGGAAATCAATCTGGCAGAGAAAACGGTGAAAAAAATATCCGGCGGTAACATGATATGCAATTTTGTTATGTCACCGGAAGGTAGTAAAATTTTGTGCAATCACAGGGGAGACGGCTACTGGTCAGTCTTTGATATTGCTTCGCAGACGGAGAAAAAAATAAGTCAGAAACTCGTGAATGGATATGCCAGAACAACAGAAATTGAGTTTTTGGATGAAAACCGAATTTTAACCTACGGTGAGTCAATTTTTAAAAACAGTACAGAAGAGGATTCTACATGCGTAGTAAATTTACAGACCATGAGAATTGAGAAGAAATATTCAGGTGTCGGCCTTGTTAATATGAAATGGTCTTACCGTTACCACCACAAAAAGAAATTACTGGAATTTTATGAAATTACCGGAAATCAGTCATTTACCATTCCGGATGTTAAGGATAGTGGCGATGTAATTGATGTAAGTGGTGATTATGTATTATTTGGAAATCTGGAGGAGAAAAAACAGGCGGTTTATCTCATTCAACTCACAAATCATACGTGGAAGAAGATGAATATTCCGGGGAAATTGAGAAATGATATGGAAATTCATCTGGTGAAAACGCAGAAGAAAATTCTGATTACAAACAAAAAGAGAGCGTATTTGGTGGATGTGAGTTCGCTGTAAAAAAATTATGCAGGTCATATAAAATAAAAACACATTGCAAAGGGAAGCGATGTGTTTTATTTTGGAAGTGTTTCTTTGCTTCTTATGTAGGGCTTTTTCTCATCGGTAAGTTCCGCCAGGTAATCCATGCTTGTATTGTAATAGACAGCAAGTCGCTTTAGTACTTCAATCGGCATGCTCCGGCTGTCTGTCTCATAATGTGAATATGTACGCTGGCTAATGTGTAAGTAGTCTGCAATGTCTGTTTGTTTTAAATCGTGGTCTTCTCGCAGATCACGAATACGCTGCATTTTCATGTAAAAAACCTCCTAGGATTAAGGGTGATTTTAAACGGATGAAATCCGAGCAAAACTTCAGATGAAGCAATCAATTGGGTGAAATCACAAGTGGGTAATTCGATTGATGCGGATGGTGCTTACGGTGTCCAATGCGTGGATTTGATTCGGGCATATTATAATTTTTTAGGGGTGCACAAGTTAGAGGAAATGGATGCGATTATGCAACGAATCAACTTCCGAGCGGATGGACAAGGATAAAGGGAGCACAGCCACAAAAAGGCGATATTTTGGTGTATACCGGTGGGTATGGTCATGTGGCAATATATGAATCGGACCATATTACATATCATCAGAATTATAATGGGAAAAAGAAAGTTACACGAGAGACATTTGCGTATAATAGTCCGGCATATATCACGAATTATACACCATATTGGGGTGTTGTTAGACCTAATTTTTCTTCTGGAAATATTGGTGCATATGGTGAAATGACAACGCCGACGATACATACGGATAAGGAAGTAATATAAGACGGGTTTTGAAAAAAACTTTGAGCGTAGAACGCCCCTCCTATTGGTGGTGTCGTTTTACGCTCTTTTTATATGCCGGAATTTGGCTTGTTTGGCACGATTTAAGATTCTTTTTGAGGGGCGTAAGTCGCTTGACGATTGTAAGTAAATATATTGACTTCGCGCTTTGATTGTGCTAGTATATATACAAACAAGGGTGGGGCGAAGATGTTCTCCTTGTAATGATAGAAACAGAAGAATTTGACTAATAAAGGAGGATACCATTTGGGAGCAAAAGATTTAGCGGAGAAAAATTTACTACAGTACAAAGATGTATTTTCAGACATTGTCAATGTAAACTTATTTGGTGGCAGATGTTATGTGTCGGCAGAGGAGTTGTCGCGAGAACCCGGTGAATTGATTACGAAAGCCGTATCGGATGATAAACTTCGGCAGTTACAGATGGATGTGCCAATGAAGTGTAAGAAGGATAATATAAATTTCTTCTTATGTCTGGAAAATCAGAGTGACAAAAATAATGTTATGCCAGTGCGTGATATGGGGTACCAGCACGCCAAATATATGGAGCAGATCAAGGAAGCAAAAGAAAGTAATCGGAAAACCGGCAATTATCCAAACCCGATGACAAAAGAACTTAACGATTCACAGAAATTAAGTCCGGTCATCACATTGGTTTTGAATTACAGTCAGAAAGAATGGGGAAAACCAAGATGTCTGAATGATATGTTGAAGTTTCCGGAAGATATGAAATGTGAGTTGGAGCCATGGATCCCTTCGTATTCGGTTTGTGTGATTAACCTGGCCAGTCAGTCAGAAACGACAATCCGCCAGTATCAATCAGATTTTAAATACATAGTCCGTTATCTGTCCTGTGGAAATGACAGAAAGAAATTGGATGAATATTTTCAAACAACAGAATTTGAATTAGACCATCCGGAGGCGTTTTTAGACTGGTTGTCTGCGGTGACAAACGACACGAGATATCGGAAAGCAAAGGAATTAATTGAAGAAACTGAAGGAAAAGGAGGAAAAATCAATATGTGTGTATTATTAGATATGTATGAGGAACGAGGAGTAGAGAAAGGAATTTCACAAGGAATCTCACAAGGAATTGAGGAAATCAACACATTATATCATTGCTTGTTAGCAGATAATCGAATGGAAGATATACAAAAAGCAATCATGGATACAGACTATCAGAAGGAATTGTTGCGGGAGTATGGGATAGGAGAGTAAGAGGAGGATATTATTTGGGAGCAAAAGATTTAGCAGAGAAAAATTTACTACAGTACAAAGATGTATTTTCAGACATTGTAAATGTAAACTTATTTGGTGGCAGATGTTATGTGTTAGCAGAAGAGTTGTCGCGAGAACCCGGCGAGTTGATTACGAAAGCCGTTTCAGATGATAAACTTCGGCAGTTACAGATGGATGTGCCGATGAAGTGTAAGAAGAACAATAGAAGTTTTTTCTTATGTCTGGAAAATCAGAGTGACAAAAATAATGTTATGCCGGTGCGTGATATGGGGTACCAGCACGCAAAATATATGGAACAGATAAAAGAAGTGAAGGAAAGTAATCGGAAAACCGGCAATTATCCAACCCCGATGACAAAAGAACTTAACGATTCACAGAAATTAAGTCCGGTCATTACTTTGGTTTTAAATTACAGTCAGAAAGAATGGGAAAAACCAAGATGTCTGAATGATATGCTTGAGTTTCCGGAAGATATTGGTGAGGAACTTACAAAATGGATTCCTGAGCATCCCATTTGTATTATTAACCTTGCCAGTCAGTCAGAAACGACAATCCGTCAGTATCAATCAGATTTTAAATACATAGTCCGTTATCTGTCCTGTGGAAATGACAGAAAGAAATTGGATGAATATTTTCAAACAACAGAATTTGAATTAGACCATCCGGAGGCGTTTTTAGACTGGTTGTCTGCGGTGACAAACGACACGAGATATCGGAAAGCAAAGAAATTAATTGAAGAAACTGAAGGAAAAGGAGGAAGAATCAATATGTGTGTATTGTTAGATATGTATGAAGAACGAGGAATACAGAAAGGTATAGCCCAAGGAGAAGCACGTGGAATAAAGAAAGGGATTATCCAAGGAGAGGCGCGTGGAATGGCAAAGGGAATTTCACAAGGAATCGAGGAAATCAACACATTATATCATTGCCTATTAGCAGATAATCGAATGGACGATATACAAAAAGCAATCATAGATACAGAATACCAGAAAGAATTGTTACAGGAGTATGGGATTGGAGAGTAGGAAGAAAGAAAACTCCACAGAAAATATGTGGAGTATCCTATGTTGATTTTATAATTAGTTCTCTTTCCAGACTTCTTTTGCCATATTAAAGGCAGCCCAGGCTTTTGGCCAGCCGGCATAAAAGCGGCGTGTGTGATAATTTCAGCAATTTCTTCTTGTGTTACGCCATGTTTTTTTGCATTTGCGAGGTGAAATTTCAAAGAACTATCAAGGATACCGCTTGCCATTAGGGTGGTTACGGTTACGATGCTTCGGTCTCTGGAAGAAAGTTTGTCCTCTCTGGACCATACCTCTCCAAACAATACATCATCGTTTAATTCAGCAAATTGTTCAAAAAAAGTGAAGACGGCCATCGGCATGGTGCCCCAGTAATTTGGGTGGCCAAGGTAGATTACATCATATGAGTCGATACTTTTCAGGTATTCTGCAAGAGTAGGTTTTGTTTTTAGTATAACATGGCGAGTCTTGACAGAGAATTTCCAATATGTTATTGTTGCAACAACTAAAAGTTTACACGAAGAGAAATCGTTATTGCATGAGGGGAAAGCAGTATGTATGAACCAATGTTGGATACATTTCTTGCCGTTGCGGATTGTGGAAGCTTTACGAAAGCGGCGGAACAATTATTTATTTCACCGACAGCAATTATGAAGCAGATGAATTCGTTAGAAAATTCCGAATTATAAGCTGCATTTGATTCCTTTTGAGGATGACCACAATGGTATTTTGTCAGAGATTGAACAGCTTGGCGAAAAATTTGTTTTTTTAATTGGCGTATGTGATTCGCGGACATGGCCTTCTATGTGCGACTTTCTTTCGATTGGACGTTATAAGAAAAATATATTCAAAAAAATTAGAAGTGGAAAGGAACTGACGATGAAAGCAAATTATCATACACACACAACACGGTGTCAGCATGCGTTCGGAGAGGACAGAGAGTATGTAGAAGAAGCAATTCGGGCAGGACTTCGGATATTGGGATTTTCCGACCATTGTCCGTGGATTTATAAAAGTGATTATGTGTCGAATATCCGAATGACGCCACAGGAAACGGATGGTTATTTTTCATCACTTGAAAAGCTTCGCAGGGAATATGAAAAAGATATTGATATTTTTATCGGATTTGAATCCGAATATCTGCCGGAACTGATGGAGGAGCAGGATGCTTTTTTGAAGGATTACCCGGTGGATTACATGATACTTGGACAACATTTTCTTGATTCTGAGAGTGATTTTAATTACAGTGGACGTATGGCAGATGATGAAGACAGATTGATTCGTTATGTGGATTTGTGTATTGAGGGAGCAAGGTCCGGACGCTACTTATATTTGGCACATCCGGATTTGATATACTATACCGGTTCTGATAAAATTTATCAAAGAGAAATGAAACGGTTGTGCGAAGCAATGAAACAGATGAATATTCCGTTGGAATATAATTTGCTTGGTTTGGCAATTCACCGCAACTATCCGGAGGAGCGATTCTGGCAGATTGTACGAAATACAGGTAATTCAGTGATTTTTGGAGTAGACGCTCACAGACCGGAACAGTTTGCCGATAGACAGACATTAGAACTGGCGAAAAAACAGTGTGAGGGAATGAATGTTGTGGAACAATTGACGCTTGACAGATGTAAGACAGAATGATAAGATAACAGCGTTATGCTGCGTATCAACAGGAAAGGAAAGAAAATGGCAGAAGAGCAAAAAGACAGTGAAACAAAAGAGAGGCTGCTAGCATGTGCGAAAAAGGAATTTGTGGAAAAAGGGTACGCAAAAGCTTCACTTCGTGCAATTTGTAGAGAAGCTGGCGTTACGACAGGTGCATTGTATTTCTTTTTTCAGGATAAAGATGATTTATTCTGCTCCCTTGTTTCGCATGTGCTTATTCGTGTTCGGGAACTTATTGCGGCTCATCGTGAGACGGAAGCGGATGAAGCGGCAAAATCGGTTATCTCCAGCGGACATGATGATTCGAGTGAGGTCGAGTTGACAAAGATTTTGGTACATGAACTCTACCGGAATCGAGAGGAAGTTCTGCTTTTGATTAATGGAGCCGGCGGCTCTTCGATGGAAAATGCAGTGGATTTGATTATTGATGAAATGGATGAGCATAATTTAATGCTGACAAAGGCGATGTGTGACGAATTGCAGATTCCGATGATTCATCATGCACTTGTGCATTGGATGTCGCATAATCAAGTTGATATGTTCCTTTATATGATTCAGCATATCGAAGAGGAAGAACAAGCACTCGCATTTGCCGGTCAGGCGATGAATTATTTGCTTGGTGGCTGGTATGGAATGTTTGGTGTGCGTGGGTAATATTTTAAAGACCTTTTACAGGTCTTTTTAAATAACATTAACATAACAATGTTATGTCAGAAAGGAAAAAATTATGTATTTGGAAATTAAAGATGTCAAGAAAAGTTATGGAGAAGATGGTAGTTTTGTACAGGTATTAAATGGGATTACTACAGAGGTAGAACATGGAGAAATGTGTGTTATTCAGGGAACTTCAGGCTCTGGTAAGTCAACCCTTTTAAATTGTATTGGAGGACTGGATACGATGGATTCTGGTTCTGTAAAAGTGGCGGGGACAGAAATTTTTGGAATGAAAAGGGAAGATTTGTTAGAATACCGCCGTGCAAATTTAGGATTTATTTTTCAGTTTTACAACCTTGTACCAAATCTTACGGTAAGAGAAAATATTCAGGTATGTGAATTTTTGACAGATAATCCACTATCGGTGGATGAATTGCTGGATACCTTGGGATTGACAGAACATCAGAATAAGTTCCCGTTTCAGCTTTCCGGCGGACAGCAGCAGCGCTGTGCAATTGCAAGGGCATTAGTGAAAAATCCAAAGTTATTATTGTGTGATGAGCCGACTGGGGCATTGGATTCAAAGACATCACGGGAAATTTTGATTTTGCTGGAGAAGATCAATGCGCAATACGGAACAACAATGCTGATTGTAACGCATAACAACAGTATTAAACAAATGGTTCATCGTGTGATTTTTTTGAAGGATGGACAGATTAAAAAATCGTATACGAATGAAACAAGAGTACCGGCAGACAAGTTGGAGGATTTATAAGATGCAGAAAATTTTAAGAAAAAGAGTTTTACGGGATTTGAAAGAAAATTTCTTTCGCTATCTGGCACTGGGACTTTTAATTATTCTTTGCATGTATATGATTGGCTCTTTAGTTGGTGCAGGAGAAACAATTGTGCAGGGAGTGGATGAACAGGCTGAGAAAAATCACATGGAAGATGGTCAGTTTACCTGTTTTGTGCCGCTATCAAAAGATAATAAAAAAGTGCTTGCAGAACACGATGTGGAACTGGAAAAGATGTTTTACCTGGATTTTGCCAAGCAGAAAGAGACGATTCGTGTATTTCAAAACCGTCAAAAAATCAATTTGGTTGCACTGCGCGAGGGCCGTTTGGCAGAAAAAGAGAACGAAATTGTGTTAGAGAGACGTTATGCGGAGGAACATCAATATACGGTAGGCAGTCAGATTATACTTGGAAAAATCAAGTTTCAGGTGACCGGTATTGCAACGACGCCGGACTATGATGCTCCGCTTCGCAAAATGTCGGATACGATTGTAGACAGTAAAAATTTTGGTACGGCGTTTGTCGGTAAACGAGCGTATATTAAATTGAAACAGTCTCATCTGGCAGAACAGTCAGAGGAATACTTGTATGCTTACCGCCTTAAAGGAACTACAACTTCTGACAATGTCAAAGATTTTTTGAATGATTTTAAGGTAGATGCGGACGAAATATCGGATTTATTTTTTCAGGATTATTGGGAGAGAACCGGTGGTAAAGTGACCGATATTGATGATGGAATTGATGATTTGTCAAAAGGCGCAAAAAAACTGGCAGACGGACTTCGAAAACTTAACCGTTATAAAAATAAGCTGAACCTTGTGCCGGAAAAATTATTTGAAAGCGCATTAGAGCAGACCGAAGATGCATTAAAGGAAAATGGCACATCAGTATCGTTGTCTGAGAAAAATTATGCCGATGAGTTGGAGCGTATGATTGCATCACAGTCGGGTATTACTGTTATGGCGTGGAAGAGTGCCAAAGAAAATCTGGATGCCCTTAAACAGTATAAGGATGGACTGTTGTCGTATACCGATGGCGTGGAAAAAGCAGGTGAAGGTGCTTCTAAATTGCAGGATGGTATGGATGAACTGAAAAATGGCGCAGATGAATTTATCGATGAGATGGATGTGAATCTTGCCAATTTGCAGTCTTTTGTGACGGCGGAAGATAATCCGAGAATTGGTGCCTCGGCAGATGATCAGAAAATTAATATTTCGGCAGGGCTTGTGTTTGGTGTCATTTTGATTGTTTTATTTGCCTATGTGATTTCTGTCTTTACTATCCATAGCATTGAAAAAGAAAGTTCTATCATCGGAACTTTGTATGCACTTGGGGGAGCTAGACGTGAACTAATGCATCATTATTTGATGCTGCCTGTGGTGGTAACGACACTTGCCGGAATCCTTGGATTTTTGGCGGCAGTCAGCCCGGTCGGAATTCCTGTACAGATGCAGGATTGCCTAGCATACTTTTCCATGCCGGAAATTACGGTCAAAGTACCGCTTTATTTGATTCTTTATGGCGTATTTATGCCGCCGGTTATGGCATGTGTTGTCAATTATATTGTAATTCGGAAGAAACTTTCAAGAACAGCTCTTTCGCTGATACGAAATGAGACGAAAAAGAAAAAGCAGAAAGCGGTTCAATTAGGGAAAATGAACTTTTTGAAAATGTTCCGTATCCGTCAGATGTTGAGAGAATCCCGTGCGGGTATTACAGTGGCGGTCGGTATGTTTATTGCTTTGCTCTGCATGATGATTAGTTTAGACTGCTATGAACTGTGTGTTCATGTGCGTGATAATAACATTGCCGACACGAATTACGATTATATGTATACGCTGAAATATCCGGAAAAAGAGGTGCCGGATGGCGGCAGTCCGGCGCTTGCTAAGACGATGAAAAAACAGATTTACGGTTATAACTGGGATGTTACGGTTCTTGGAATCGAAAAGGGAAATTCGTACTTTGATGCTAATGTTGAGAAGGGAAAAGGGAAAGTAGTTGCTTCATCTGCCCTTGCCCAGAAATATGAGTTGTCTATTGGTGACGAATTTACGTTAAAAGATGAGGAAACGGATACCTTATATGCGTTCGAGGTGACCGATATCTGCCAGTATGCTCCGGCGTTTTATGTCTTTATGGACATTGATAGTGCCAGAGATTTGTTTGGTGAGCAGGATGATTATTATAATACCATTTTTTCGAATAAAGATTTAAAGATTCCTTCCGGACGTTTATACGCAACAACGACGAAGGAAGATATTGAGAAATCAGCGGATGTATTTATGCAGATGATGGTCAGCATGGTTATTACCATAACGATTGTTTCCACGTTAATTTTTATCCTTGTGATGTATTTAATGATGAAAGTGATGATTGACCGCTCTGCATATTCCATTTCATTAATGAAGGTATTTGGATTCCGGACAAGAGAAATTCGGAAACTTTATCTGGATGGAAACTTTTATATTGTACTTGTTTCCGCAATTGTCAATATACCGTTATCAAAGGCAATTATGGATTGGATGTACCCAAGATATCTGGTAAGCAACATTGCATGTGGACTGGATTTATCGTTTGAGCCATGGCTGTATGTGGCAGTCTTTGCTTTGATAATGATTTGTTATTTTGTTATCAATCGTGTACTGGTTGGCCGATTAAAGAAGATGACACCGGCAGAGGTACTTAAAAATCGAGAGTAAAAAAATGTGGTGGGAATTGAAAGGATGTGTTAGAATAGAGAAAATTGCAATGGAAATAAGTGAGTGATAGGTATGAGCCGGTACAAAAAAGAGATTGTTAAGCATTTGTCTGCTCTGATGCAGGAAGGGCCAATTGAAGAAAATAAAAATTATATCCAGCACGGCGATGTGACGGTTTTTGATCACTGCATCGCTGTTGCGGAATACAGCTGTAGAATGGCGGAGTTTCTGCATCTTTCCGTGAATCGAAAAGCGATGATACGGGGAGCATTGCTTCATGATTATTTTTTGTATGACTGGCATAATCCGGACAATGGCCATCGACTGCATGGCTTTTCTCATCCTTATACATCACTAAAAAATGCGAAAAGGGATTATTCGATTACAAAACGGGAAGCTGATATTATCGTAAAGCATATGTTTCCATTAACGATTGTACCACCACAGACAAAGGAGGCATGGATTGTCTGCTTAGCAGATAAAATATGTGCCGGCGAGGAAACAATAAAAGGGATACGAAAAAGAAAACGGAGAAAAAGCAGATGATAATATGGAGCTGTACAATTGTTTTAAGTTTTTTTGTGTATAGTTTTTTGGGATGGCTGTGGGAGTCGACAGTTTGTTCTTTGCATAATGAGAAACAGTTGATTAACCGGGGATTTTTATTAGGACCATTGTGCCCGATTTATGGTGCAGGAGCACTTTGCTGTTATTTTGCGTTGTATTACGTGGAAAATCCAGCAGCGGTGTTTGTTCTGTCCGCTCTTTTGTGCTGTGCATTGGAATACCTTGTCTCGTATACGATGGAAAAGATATTTCATACGAGATGGTGGGATTATAGTGATTTTCCATTTCATTTAAATGGGCGGATTTGTCTGTACGGTGCGCTGGCATTTGGAATTGGGTGCTTTTCCGTGAGGTTTTTTGTGCAGCCGGCACTGTTTCGTTTATTTTCCTATATGGAACCCTGGGGCTTATTCGTGGTGAGCGTAGTTTTTTGTGTGTTGTTTATTACTGATTTGCTTTTAACGATAGCAAACTGGAAGCAGTTAAACAAGCACTTGGCAACCATTCATGCCTACCTGAATGGTTCCGCAAATCAAATTATGGAAAATTTCTCGGAGAAAATTCCGGAGTCGCTCATTAGCGATGAAAACGGTATACGGGTAAAAATCCGCAGGGTATCAGTCCTTTTGCAGAAAAGAGAACTGCGCTTTTTTGGGGCATTTCCGAAGTTAAAGATTTATGCGTATGATAAGACGATTAAAAAACTTCAGTTAAAAGAGAGATGGAGTGAGTTTCGGGAGCGGAAATTAAAGCGGTAAAGGAGGACGATTTGTGAAAAAAGAGCAATTGGTACGTCATGAATTTGAGCCGGTATATGATAAAAATTCTGAAATTTTAATTCTGGGAAGTTTTCCTTCCGTGAAGTCGAGAGAACAGGGCTTTTATTATGGGCATCCACAGAACCGTTTTTGGAAGGTGTTAGCTGCCATTGTACAGGAGAAGATACCGGATTCCATTGAAGAGAAAAAGGAAATGTTGTTAAGAAATCACATCGCAGTATATGACGTGATTTGGCAGTGTAAGATTACCGGTTCGAGTGACAGCAGCATTAAAGATGTGGTGCCGGCAGATATTACGACTATAGTAGAACTATCGAAAATAAGGAAAATCTATGCAAATGGGAAACTGGCGGAAAAACTTTTTTCGAAGTATCAGGAAAAGAAGGTTGGAATAAAAGCAATTGGACTTCCCTCGACGAGTCCGGCAAACGCAGCCTATTCTTTGGAGCGGCTTGTTGAAATCTGGTCAGAACAGATAAAACAGAAATAAAAAGGACTACGAATCATAAGCGATAGATCGTAGTCCTTTTTCGATAGGCAATTGCTAATAATTACGGAGCTGCCGGTACCGGTGTCTCGGTAGGTACAGCAGTTGCATCCGTGTAATTATCCGGATTTACCGGTGTGTTATCGGATGGTGTACCTGGAACGTCTGGTGTTTCCTGTTTTACCGGAAGTGCCTCGGCACGTTTTACAGCACTATCAAAAGAGGCTTTATAGGAATTGTATTCACTGTATCCTTTCAGGCGTTTGATGGCTGCCTTTCCATCTTTAATCAGGGCTTTTGTTGTTGCATTATAGTATGTTCTCTTTTTCAAAGTGTCAATGTACCATTTTGCCTTTTTTAAACGGTTTGCCTTTAATGTATTGTTTGCTTCAGTTGCTGCGTTTTCTGCATCAATCTTTTGCTGTTTCTGTATTTTATCTGCCTCATCGGCTTTTGCTTCTTTAATAGCCTTTTCCCATTTGTTTTTAACAATATCTTTTAGTGAGTTATATTTGGTAGCAACTCGCTCTTTATAAGGACCTTGTGCATATTCGTCCGGAATTTTTGCAATAATTGCATTTACTTTGTCATACTCATTCTCAAAAGCGGAAGCAGTTTTTACATCCTTAATTTTATATTTTTCAAAAGCGGAAACAACCTTTTCTGCTTCTTTTTTTGAAGAGGATAACTTGTATTCCTTTTCCCAGTTTGACTTCCTGTCGCTGTTTTGCTGCGAATAATAATCATAGCCGCCCGGACGCTGGCTGTAATAGCGTTTTAGCGGATTATAACTGATTTCCTTTGCCGAGGAAGATAAGTTTCCACCGGATACTCTTCGCAGTTCAATGGTTTCCGGAAGGTCAAAATTTGCCTGTTTTTTGTTCTTATGAAGTCCGTTCATAAAACTTGACCAGATGCGGAGCGGATAGGTGCTTCCGTACATACCAGGCATTTTGCGTGGCGTGTCGTAACCAATCCAGACAGCCGTTGTGTAGTAACTTGAAAAACCGCAGAACCAAGCATCTTTGTTGCTGCTTGTTGTACCAGTTTTACCAGCGTAGATTTGCTTGCTGTTATATCCTGCATGACCGGTTCCGTAAGATTCGTTAAATGTGCCCTGCATCATATCTTTCATAATGAAAGATGTGTCTGCGGAGTAGACTTCCGTTTCACTGTCCTCGATTTCTGGTGCCTCGTAAACGGTTCCGTTTGTTTCGTGTTCAATCTTAACAAGACAGGTGCGGGAACTCATTTTACCATTATTCTCCAGTGTGGCATAACCTCGGCACATATCGTTAATTGTAACACCATAAGTGAATCCGCCTAAAGAAACCGCCGGAGCCAGATTATCGGCATAGGAGAGGGAAGAAAACTGCAGTTTATCTAAATAGTTCATCGCAGTTTCCGTACCGACTTCTTTGAAAATCTGGAAAGCAACGGTATTTAAACTTCGCGCAAGTCCTTCGCGGACGGTGACATTTCCATGATAGCCGCCGCCACTGTTACTTGGACTGTAACTTTTTTTGTTGGTGTTATCCCAATAGACTTTGTGGTCGTTGATAACGGTTGAGCCATTGATAACGCCATTGTCAATGGCCGGTGCGTAATCTAAAAGCGGTTTAATGGTAGAACCAGGCTGGCGCTTTGAAAGAAAGGCACGGTTATACTGGTCGTTCTGTGTTCTGCCACCCACCACGGCAACCACATATTGTGTTTCGTTGTCGATACACATGGCAGCACTCTGCAATGCATATTTTTTCGTTTTTTTGCTTTTCTCCGTAAAGGTTGATAAGGTTTTGGATATGGATTTCTGCAGGCGCTTTTGAATCTTTGGATTCAGCGAAGTGTATATTTTATAACCACCTGCGCGGATTTCTGCTGAGCGTTTGCCGTATTCCGTGGAGTATTTTTTGTTATAAGTATCCTGATCTTTTTTCGAAGAAAAATTGTACTGGAACTTAAAGCCATGCTCTTTCATTAACTGGATGGCAGCCCGGTCAATGGCATAACTCATCATATAATTTTCTGAAGAGGAACTGGTGTCCAGACCGACAATAGTTATTTCTTCATTTTTTGCTTTATTAAACTGTTTTTTTGTGATATAACCCTGTTCTAACATGTTATTAAGAACCTGAAGCTGTTTTTCCTTGGCAAGCTTCATACTTGCAATCGGATTATAATTATTTGGGCTGTTGGAAATACCACAGAGCATGGCAGCCTGACCAAGTGTTACATCTTTGGCAGAGCAGCCAAAGTAAAATTTGCTTGCGGTTTCTACACCGTAACACCGGTTGCCATAGAAGTTACTATTGCAGTAGAACTCCATAATATCAGCTTTGTTGTATTTCTGTTCCAGTGCCGGTGCAAGTAAAACTTCGGTTAATTTTCTGCCGAAAGACTGCTTTTGCGACAGCAGATTATTTTTGATAACCTGCTGGGTAATGGTACTTCCACCCTGAGTGATTTCTCCTTTATTTGTAATGAGGGAAATGCCCGCACGTGTAATTGACTGTAAATCAATGCCGCGGTGTTCCATAAATTTTTTGTCTTCGGTTGCTATGTATCCGTATTGGATATATTCCGAAATTTTATTGATTTTTACATATTTATAAGAGCCACTGTCGATTTCACCAATTTTCTTCCCATCTTTGTCGTAGATGACAGTGTTGGAAAACATATGAAAACTGTTTTCGTTCAGGTTTGACAGTTTGTCGTATGCCTGCTCACAGGCATCCTGATACATTGGAAGCATTTTGGCATACAAAATTCCACCGGCAATTCCACCAATAATTAAAACCAGTAAAATTACGTTCAGAATAACTTTTGAAAATGTCAGGCAGAAATTCAAAATATGGTAGAGCAGGACAAAAGGGAAGGAAATAATCTTGCAGGTGATGTCAAACCAACGTTTGTCAACACGCATTTGTTTGATGCTATTTTTCCATTCGTTCCATTTGGCTTTCATGTGTTGCCTCCTTCTTCTTTTTATTCAGCTTAATGATATTATGGATCCAGACCCCCAATAATAGGAGAAGAATCCAGTTTACCACATTTTTATAAAATGGCTGCCGTATCAAACAGTAATTTGGTGATGTTGTATTTACGTAAATTGTAATCTGTTGTCCGGCCTCATTGGATATGCCAAAGAGATGTGGCAGGATAAAAAATTTATCTTCCTTATATTCTGTTCCTTCATATTGATAAGAAAGTTCTGCCATCGGAATCAGGAGAAGAAAACCGTCCGTCTTTTTTGCAACAATGGTGGCGGTAGTTTTTTCATAGCTTCCGTAGTTAAGTATACGGCTGCACATATCGATGTTCATAAAGAGCAGAACCATCAAAAGAAAGAATAGTATTACCAAACGGGGCAGTAACGGCGGTGTCTTGCGAACCCGCTGTTTCCGTTCTTTTTTTTGCATAAAAGTCCTCCATTTTTCGTAAATTATTCTTTATTATACAATTAAAAAGGCAATTTGTAAAACCTTATATGCCAATTTGTCCTTCTTTTGATGCTATTTTTCACAGAAGAGGGGTGAAAAATAGAATAGACAATTACAGAGGGATTGGATATAATAAGGACAAATGCAGGAGAGGAAAGATGGTTATGAGCAGACGAAGAATGCATCAAAAGGATGCGATTATTTTGGCAGGATTATTAGGCGGTGTGTTATTGCTGTTGTTTTCTCCACTTTGGGGACCGATGATCTGGCGTGCACCGGCATCGTTTTCAGAACCGGTGGCTGTATCCGGTCAGGCAACAAAAAAAGAAGAAAAAAAAGAAACGAAAGAAGAGCAAAAACAGCTTCCTATCGTAAATGAGGAAGGGATGACGCTTGCAGAGCGTATCAACACGCCGAAAGGATATACAAGAGAAGAGGCAGAAAAGGGAAGCCTTGTGGAGTTTTTACGAAAATATTCCTTAAAAAAATCTACAGGTGTAGTAAAAACGTGGGATGGAAAAAAGGCAAAGGACATCACCAACACGCCGGCGGTTTTCAAACTTCCGTTAGCAAAGGAGAATCTTCAGTGGGCCGGCGGTTCCGTGATTCGATTATATACCGAGTATTTGTGGGAAAATCAAATGTATGACAAAATCTCTTTTCAGTTTTCCGATGGCTTTGCAGCACAGTATCAAAAGTGGAGAGAAGGATTCCGCATCCGCAAAGATGCGACTGGCGCAATCTGGGTCAATGGTGGTGAACTGGATAAATCGAGGAAAAATCTGGAAGCATATCTGCACTGCGTTTTGACTTATACATCGGTTTCAACCTTGGAAAAAGAGACGAAAAAGATTAAAAAAGATAACTTGCAGACCGGTGATTTGTTTTTGGATGCAGCGACCGGTGATGCGGCAGTGATTGTTGATGTATGTGTCAAAGAAAATGGCGAGAAGGCATTTTTACTTGGAAAGGGCGGAAAGCCCGCAAAACAGTTCCATCTGCTCACAAATCCGGCACACGAGATGGACCCATGGTATTACGAATCGGAATTACAGTACCCGTTTGTAACATCAGAGGGAGAATTTAAGAAGGGTTCTCTTCGTCATCCGACCTATTTGGATTGATTGTAGAAAATATGCACAAAAAAGCATGTAATATTGTTATTTTTTTGACAAAGTGACAAAAACCTGAAAAAAACGATAAAAAAGGTTGAAGAATTTGTCGATTGCCTATATAATGAGAAATGTTGAAAAATATTAGTGAAAAAGAAAATTTCGAAAGGAGTTCATTATGAGCGAAAATACTTGTCTTGAGAAGCAGCCTCTGTGTGATGAGATGCTGCAGAAGATGGACACATATTGGCGTGCAGCAAACTATTTGTCCGCTGGTCAGTTGTATCTGTTGGATAACCCGCTGCTTCGCAAACCACTTACTATGGATCATGTTAAAAAGAAAATTGTAGGTCACTGGGGAACAGTACCGGGACAGAACTTTGTCTGGACTCACTGTAACCGTGTTATCAAACGGTATGATCTGGATATGATTTACATTTCCGGTCCTGGACACGGCGGAAACTTCCAGATTGCCAATACCTATATTGATGGAACATACAGTGAAATCTATCCTAATATTTCTCAGGATGTTGAGGGTATGCAGAAGATGTTCAAACAGTTCTCATTCCCATGTGGAGTACCAAGTCACTGTGCACCGGAGACTCCAGGTTCAATTAATGAAGGTGGAGAACTTGGTTATTCAGTCGCTCATGCGTTTGGTGCCGTATTTGATAACCCGGATTTGATTGCAGTTCCAGTAGTTGGTGACGGTGAATCTGAGACAGGCCCACTGGCAACTTCCTGGCAGTCCAATAAATTCTTAAATCCGATCACAGATGGTGCGGTTCTTCCAATCCTTCATATGAATGGATACAAGATTAGCAACCCTACTGTATTTGCACGTATGTCTCATGAAGAAGTAGAGAATTTCTTCAAGGGATGCGGATGGGATCCGATCTTTGTAGAAGCAAAAGATGAAATGAACGATGGTATCGATCCGGAAGATCATATCGCTATGCACAAGGCTATGTGCGAGGCAATGGACAGCTGTATCGAGAAAATTAAAGCAATTCAGAAACATGCTCGTGAAAACAACGATGCAAAGAGAGTTGCTTGGCCAATGATCGTACTTCGTACTCCAAAGGGATGGACAGGCCCAAGAGTAGTAGACGGACAGAAAATCGAAGGTTCTTTCCGTGCACATCAGGTTCCTATGTCAATGGAAAAACCAGAGCATTTGGATCAGCTGAGAGAGTGGCTGCTTAGCTACAAACCAGAAGAACTCTTCAATGAAGACGGAAGCGTTAAACAGGAGATCGTTGATATGGCTCCTAAGGGAAATGCTCGTATGGGTGCTAACCCACATGCAAACGGTGGTCTTCTTTTGAAAGATCTTCGTCTCCCGGATTTCCGTGAGTATGGTGTGAAAGATGTTGTTCCTGGTGAGACTCAGGCACAGGATATGATTGAGCTTGGTGCTTATGTGCGTGACATCTTCACATTGAATAAAGAAAATAAAAACTTCCGTATTTTCGGACCGGACGAATCTATGTCTAACCGTCTGTATCATGCATTCGAAGTTGAGAATCGTCCTTGGAATGCAAATATGTACAGTGATGATGACAACCTTGCACTGGATGGACGTATCATGGATGGTATGCTTTCTGAGCATATGTGTGAAGCATGGCTGGAAGCTTATCTTCTTACCGGACGTCATGGTTTCTTTGCTTCTTACGAAGCATTTATCCGTGTTGTAGATTCGATGGCAGCACAGCATGCAAAATGGTTGAAAGTAACAAACCAGCTTTCCTGGAGACAGCCAATTGCATCCTTGAACTTCATTTTGACATCGAATGTATGGCAGCAGGATCATAATGGATTTACACATCAGGATCCAGGTTTCTTAGATCATTTGGCTAACAAGAAGGCAGACGTTGTACGTATGTACCTTCCACCAGATGCAAACTGCTTGCTTTCCTGCTTTGATCACTGTGTAAAGAGCAAGAACTATGTTAATGCAATTGTTGCATCCAAACATCCAAGCAAACAGTGGCTGACAATGGAGCAGGCTGTTAAACACTGTACACAGGGTATCAGTGTTTGGGAATGGGCTAGTAACGACCAGAATGCTGAGCCGGATCTTGTTATGGCATGTTGTGGTGATACACCAACACTTGAGACTCTTGCTGCTACAACAATTCTTCGTGATGCAATGCCTGAATTGAAGATTCGTGTAATTAACGTAGTAGACTTGTTTAAACTTGAGTCTGACAGCAAACATCCACATGGTCTTTCTGACCGTGAGTATGATGCTCTGTTTACAAAGGATACACCGGTTATCTTTGCATTCCACGGATATCCAACACTCATTCATGAGTTGACTTATGAGCGTCATAATAAAAATGTTTCTGTACATGGTTATCAGGAAGAGGGTACAATTACTACTCCATTTGATATGCGTGTTCAGAACGAGATTGACCGCTTCAATCTTGTTAAAGATGCAATTATGCACCTTCCACAGCTTGGAAACAAAGGTTCTTACCTTATCCAGCAGATGAACGACAAATTGGTTGAGCATAAACAGTATATTGCGGAATATGGTCAGGATCTTCCTGAAATTCGCGATTGGAAATGGCACAAATAATTTCATTGTAAGGTGAATAAGAGGGGGCTGTCAGCGGGCAGCCCTCTTTCTTTTGGAAAAATAAAGGGGAATGAAAATGAAGGCAGTTGCAACCATTTATACAGATTTTTCTGAAAAATTTGGAATCCCAAGGCAAGGAGCGTTGGCTCATGAGTCCGAAGGAATTATCGTATTTGAACCGGAATACCGCATGGAAGAGGCACTGCGTGGTATTGAGAAATATTCTCATTTGTGGCTTTTGTGGCAGTTTTCAGAAAATGTATCGAAAAAATGGTCGCCTACTGTTAGACCTCCGAGACTGGGGGGGAATAAGCGAGTAGGCGTGTTTGCCACCCGCTCACCATTTCGCCCGAATCCGATTGGACTAACTGCCGTTCGACTCATTGGTGTGGAGCAGACAAAAAATAAGGGAGCGGTGCTTCGGGTTGCCGGCGTAGACTTAATGAATGGAACGCCGATTTATGATATTAAGCCTTATTTACCGTATGCGGACAGTATCCCGGAGGCATCTTTAGGCTTTGCCGGTGAGCATTTAATGGATGTGCTTGAGGTAGTATGTTCTGATGAATTATGGGGGAAAATACCAGAGGATAAAAGAGGAGCATTAGAAGAGGTATTGAGCCAGGATCCAAGACCGGCTTATCATGAAGATAAGGCGAGAAAATATGGTATGGAGTTTGCCGGGTTTGATATTATTTTCCATGTAAAGGAAAAGGTTTTATATGTGGACGAGATTAAGAAAGGAAACTTGACAACAAAATCAAAGTTGTTATAATAAGTATATCCTATCAAAATTATATGAAAAGGAGTGCGAATTATGGACTCATTAATATATTTAGACAATGCTGCAACGACAGCAGTTAAGCCGGAAGTTTTTGAACAGATGATGCCTTACTTTATGGACACATATAGTAATCCGGCGAGTGTTTACAGTTTTGCCGGAAAAGCAAAGAAAGCGGTTGACGATGCGAGAGAGCAGATTGCAAATGCTTTAAATGCGAAAACACCGGCAGAAGTTTATTTTACCGGAGGCGGAAGTGAGGCTGACAACTGGGCAATTAAGATGACAGCAGAAGCTTATCAGAATAAAGGAAAACACATTATTACAACGAAAATTGAGCATCACGCCGTACTTCATACGACTGCATGGTTAGAGCGCAAAGGCTTTGAAGTGACTTATCTCGATGTGGATGAAGATGGTTTGATTTCGTTGGACGAACTGGAGAAAGCTATTCGTCCGGATACGATTTTGATTTCTGTGATGTTTGCCAATAATGAAATTGGAACGATGGAGCCAATTAAAGAGATTGGTGCCATTGCAAAAAAACATGATATTTTGTTCCACACGGATGCGGTTCAGGCATTTGGTCATGTGCCGATTGACGTGCAGGAAATGAACATTGATATGCTCAGTGCAAGCGGTCATAAATTCCATGGTCCGAAAGGAATTGGATTTATGTATCTGCGCAACGGCGTAAAGATTGGACCATTGATTCATGGTGGTGCGCAGGAGCGCTCCCGTCGTGCCGGCACACATAATGTACCGGGAATCGTTGGTATGGGTGCAGCGACTGCACTGGCTGTACAGAATATGGAAGAAAATGCGAAAAAGCAGATTGAAGTCCGCGACTATTTGATTTCCCGTATTGAGAAGGAAATTCCTTATGTAAAAGTGAATGGTCACAGAGAAAAGAGACTTCCGAATAATGTAAATGTATGCTTCCGATTTATTGAGGGAGAGTCCCTTCTGATTATGCTTGACCAAAAAGGAATTTGTGCATCGAGCGGCTCGGCATGTACATCCGGTTCTTTGGATCCTTCACATGTATTGCTGGCAATTGGACTTCCTCATGAGATTGCACATGGTTCGCTTCGTTTGACGTTGTCCGAAGAAACAACCAAAGAAGATGCTGATTATGTTGTGGACAATCTGAAAATGATTGTTGAGAGACTTCGCAGCATGTCACCTCTTTATGATGATTTTGTAAAGAAAGAAAGCGAGGGAAAATAAATGTACAGTGAAAAAGTAATGGATCATTTTTCAAATCCGAGAAATGTTGGCGAGATTGAAAATGCCAGTGGTGTAGGAACAGTCGGAAATGCTAAGTGCGGCGATATCATGAGAATGTACTTAGACATTGATGAAGATACAAAAATTATTAAAGAATGTAAATTTAAGACATTTGGATGCGGCGCAGCAGTTGCGACCAGCAGTATGGCAACGGAACTGGTAAAAGGAAAAACGATTTACGAGGCACTGGAAGTGACAAACAAAGCAGTAATGGAAGCTTTGGATGGACTTCCGCCGGTAAAAGTTCACTGCTCGCTTTTGGCAGAGGAAGCCATTCATGCTGCTTTGTGGGATTACGCTGAGAAGCATGGAATTAAGATTGAAGGATTGGATAAACCAAAGGCAGATATTAATGATGAAGAATAAGAAAACCGTAGTGGTAGGCATGTCCGGAGGGGTTGATTCCTCTGCGGCTGCCTACCTTTTAAAACAACAGGGATACGATGTGATTGGCGTAACGATGCAAATCTGGCAGCAGGAAGATACCTGCACCATCGAGCACGAAGGCGGATGCTGCGGTCTGAGTGCTGTCGAGGATGCCAGACGTGTGGCAAATCAGATTGGAATCCCTTATTATGTGATGAATTTCCGTGAAGAATTTCAGGAAAATGTCATTGATTATTTTGTGAAGGAATATAGAGCGGGAAGAACACCGAATCCGTGTATAGCGTGCAACCGGTATGTGAAATGGGAATCTCTGCTGCAAAAAAGTCTGGCGATTGGCGCTGATTATATTGCGACCGGTCACTATGCTAAGATTGTGCAGTTAGAAAATGGAAGATATACGCTGATTCGCTCGGATGCAAAAGGAAAAGACCAGACTTATGCCTTATATAATCTGACACAGAATCAGTTATCGCATACACTTTTTCCGATTGGCTCATACGAAAAACCGCAGATTCGTGCAATTGCGGAAAAGGCAGGCCTTCAGGTGGCACATAAGCCGGATAGTCAGGAAATTTGCTTTGTGCCGGATAATGATTACGCCGGTTTTATTGAACGCGAGACCAATGAAGTGGAAAAGCCGGGGAATTTTGTTTCGACTTCCGGTGAAATCCTTGGTACACACAAAGGAATCGGGCATTATACGATTGGTCAGCGAAAAGGCTTAGGAATTGCTTTTGGCGAACCGATGTTTGTTGTGGAAATCTGTCCGGAGACAAATGAAGTTGTACTTGGAAAAAATGATGAAGTCTTTACGGACTGGTTAAAGGCAAATCAGGTAAATCATATGGCAGTGGACCACTTTGAAGTGGGACAGAAAGTGACTGCAAGAATCCGTTATAATCATGGCGGGGCAAGAGCGGTAATTTCAGAAGTGACAGAGGATTCTTTTTCTCTTACATTTGAAGAACCTGTCCGGGCAGTTACACCGGGACAGGCCGTTGTTTTATACGATGGTGATTATGTGCTTGGCGGCGGAACGATTTGCCACAAAGAAAAAGAAGATTAGCACCATCCACCATCAATTGTCAGAATTTGACCTGTCAGATAGATGGGAGCTTTAGAAAGAAGTGAAATTGTTTGTGCCACTTCTTCTACACTTCCCATTCGTCCGGCGGGTATTTCTTCGCATATTTCACGAATTTCGTCTTTTGAAAAACAAGCATTCATCGGAGTATCAATCATACCGCAGGCAAGCGCATTTACGGCGATGTTACTTGGTGCAAGCTCCTTGGCGAGCGCTTTTGTAAACAGATTGATGCCACCTTTGGCTGCCGAATAAGCAACTTCGCAGGAAGCCCCTACATTTCCCCATACAGAAGAAATCATAAGGATTCGTCCCTTTTTTTTCGATATCATATAAGGCACAACTTTCCTACAACAGTAGAATACTGAAGATAAGTCACTGTTAATTACATTCATCCATTCCTCATCAGACATATCCGTCAGTAATCCGATGTGGGAAATACCGGCGCAGTGCAGGAATAAATCCACATGTCCGAGTGATTCAACCGCTTTTTGTATCAACTGCCCCGCTTCTTTTGCGTTACTCAAATCTCCACAGAGCGAAAAGATAATCGCATCGCTGTTTGGTTGTGCATCCATGCACGCCTGTTTGACTTTTTGGAGTTTTTCTTTGGAACGGTTTCCTAATAAAGCCAGTGAATACCCTTCTTTTGCTAACTGGATGGCGGCTGCTCCGCCGATTCCTCCGGATGCCCCGGTGATGACCGCTGTTTTTTTCATTTTCATGCCTCGCTTGTTTTTTTTCTTATTTTAGAGCATAAGAGGGTGCAGTGCAAGTAATCTGGTATATTTTTTGTTTTTAACAGGGAATTAGAAAAAATGTGCGTGTCATGCATCGCTCCCGCTAAGACAAACGCACAGGGGTATCGGCACGCAGACTACGCGTTGCCTGATACCCGTGTGTTTGTAATGCATTCCACTCACATTTTTTCTAATTCCCTGTTAAAACCTAAAAATGTACCAGATTGTACATCTTGGTTTTTGGGGAGTTAGGGGAGGGTGATAAGCGGTTGGGTTTTGTTTTCTCAGGATTCTAATAATTCAGTAAGAGGAATTCGCAGCGAGTGGGTACAAATACGCAAGTATCAGGCATTGCGTATTTTGCATGCCGATACTTCTGCGTATTTGTCTGAGCGGGAGCGCCCACGAGATGTGAATCCTTCTTACTGAATTACTAGAAACCGAAAAAACACCAACCAATGATTGAATTTCTCCCCATCATCTGATATAATACTAATACTTATGTGCACATGGCACGCAATTTTTGCGGGAGGAATAGTATGAAAAATCGAAGTATTGCACAAATTATACTTATTAATTTTTTTAAGACAATTGGTGTTATTGTATTGCTGTTAGGCGTAGGTGTACTCAGTTATTATCTTACAATGCTGTTTTTGAAACAGACGCAGCGAGTGGAGAGAAGTACGCAGTACGAGCATGTGATTGATGTAAATCCCGGCAGCATGGAATCCAGCAACTTAATTTACAGCTATGACAAGAAGAGCGGGAAAATCGATGCAATGGTGCTTGAATTGTTTGATGCCGGAACGAAGAACATGACATATGTGACGATTCCTGCCAGTACGCAGATTACGATTTCGGCAAAGACCTATAATGATTTATTAAAGAAAAGTTCCAAACTGCCGCAGGTGATTACGATGTCAGAAATTTCTTCTTATTTTGAAGGAGATGTCAAATATGAGTATGGTATTCTTATTTTGCAGGAGGAATTAAAAGCAGATATCGGTTATTTTACCGCGATGACGTCGGACGAATTTAACAAATGTTTTGAATGGGAGAATGGCAAAAAGAAAAAACTCTGCCCGACAAAACAGCTTTTGGATGAGGCAGCGAAGTGTAGCGATGAAAGTGATATGAATGATTTGATTGAATCCAAATGGGATTCTTTGATTAGTGATGTGACATTGAGTCAGAAGCAGCATTACAGCAAAGAATTAAAACAGGTCAATCGCGAATATATTCACACATATTGTGCAAAAGGGCAGACGTTTAATAAGAAATTTAAGTTAGATAAAACAAAAACTGCCAAGATGATTGAGAAGATCTGGGAGAAAAAAGCTTACCAGAGTGCACAAAACAGCACGAGCAGTACATCTTCCGCGGAAAATAAAGGAACGGTGTGGATTTATAATGGAAGTAAGATAACCGGACTTGCTGCAAAATATCAGAAAATACTTCAGGAAGACGGTTATGAAGTAAAAGGTGTTGGTAATGCGACAGGTAACATCCGTTCGCAGACAGTTATTTATGCAACAAAGAAAAAGAAAGCCAATGCATTGAAGAAATATTTCAAAAACCCACTGATTCAGACGGCTGATAATATGAGCAGCGGCGCATCCATCGAGATTGTACTCGGTACGGATGATGACATACAGTAACGAAAACCGAACATTCTGACAGAAAGCGAGGTGTTTACGTGGGGACTAAAGTAAATATCATGGACATGCAGGTGGATTTGCTGACCAAAGAAACACTGAAGCAGGAAATGCAGAATTTTTTGGAGAATGAAACGGTGAATGTAGCACATGTTATTTCACTGGATTATATGGATGCCTATGATAAAAATGAGCTGGTGCGTGAGTCGCTCGCTCATGCAGACCTTGTTCTCCCCGGTGAAAAAGCAATACTGACAAGACATCATGTTGATGTTTTGGAGACCGGCGGTATGGCAGTTGATTATCACGCGGAGTTAGAACTGCTTTCGCGTGCAAACGAGAATAACCGGACAATTTATTTGGTGCTGCGAAGTGAGAAAGAAGCCAAAATGGTATATCGCTTTTTATCCGAATATATTGACAGAGATCAGATTGTCGGTATCTATGTGGCGGATGGAGAAGTTGCAGAGGAGAGTCTGATTAATGACATTAACATGAAACTGCCGGATATTGTGCTTTTATCGATGGAGAGCACAGAGCAGGAGGAGTGGCTTGAGAATAACCGTGCGAAGGTGAATACCAAACTTTGTGTGGTGATAGGAAGTGTGATGCCGCTTTTGTTCCGGGAAAATGTGCCGGTGCCGAAATGGCTGAAAAAACTACATCTGGGAGGTGTTTACCGCTGGTTTTTGGTGATGCCGTATTCCCATTCGCTAAGAAGGCGTATATTTCATAGAAAAATGGACGATTATAATACCAAGAAAAAATTTCGGAGGTAACAAAAATGTCCATATCAGAGAAGCGTATCTTTCGTTCCTATGGTATGATTACCATGGGAACTTTTTTGATGGCTTTGGGAACCTGTCTCATTTATGAGCCGATGTCAATGGTTACCGGAGGATTTTCAGGTGTGGGAATTGTACTTGAAAAATTATTTGGAATCCCGGTGTTTGCTGTGACATTTCTTTTAAACGTCCCTTTGTTTTTTATGGCGAGAAAATTCCACACAAGGGAATATTTATTTCGTTCGCTGTATGCCATGATTACGTTCTCACTGGCATTAGCGGTGATTCCCGTTACCTCCGTTACGCATCAGGACTATTTGATGGCGGCAATACTGGGTGGTGCATTTCATGGTGGAGGGCTTGGACTTGTGTTTCTTGCAGGAAGTTCCACCGGCGGCACGGATTTGTTAAGTACCCTTTTACATCCGCTGTTCCCAATGATGCGGCTGGCAAATATCATAGGAATTGTCGATGGTATAATTGTTGTTGCCGGTATGCTGGTTTTTGGTGTGCGGACGGCACTGTATTCCATTGTGGCGGTTTTTGTGACTTCGAAAGTAATGGATGGAGTGACATCCGGAATGCGTTATGCAAAAATTATGTATATCATTTCCGACCAGTCGGCAGAAATTGCAGAAATTATTCTGCACCAATTTGAGCGCGGGGTAACGGCACTGCGGGGAAACGGTATGTATTCCGGGAAGGAAAAGCAGATTTTAATGTGTGTTGTTTCACGCCGTGAGGCTGTTTCTATGGTAAAATATGTTAAGGAAGCCGATGAGCGGGCATTTGTGATTGTTGCTGATGCCAGAGAGGTGTTAGGGGAAGGGTTTAGCATCGGTAATTAGCATGCTAAACGGAATCTGTGCAATTTACACAAAAGATTTTTGAATTATTTAGGTATTTTGAATATGGTGTTTTTGATAAAGATAGTGTATAGTATCAGTTAGATGTTTGTGACAATATTATATCCTAGGAGGAATTTCAAATGGCAAGTTTATCTTTAAAAAACATCAATAAAGTATATCCAAACGGCTTTCACGCTGTTAAGGACTTTAACTTAGAGATTGAAGACAAAGAGTTTATTATTTTCGTAGGACCATCCGGATGTGGTAAATCTACTACACTTCGTATGATTGCCGGCTTGGAAGAGATTTCCAGTGGTGAGTTGTGGATTGGTGATAAATTGGTGAACGATGTTGAGCCAAAAGACAGAGATATCGCGATGGTATTCCAGAACTACGCTTTGTATCCACATATGTCCGTATATGACAATATGGCATTTGGTTTGAAACTGAGAAAAGTTGCAAAAGACCAGATTGACCGCCTTGTACATGAAGCAGCTAAAATCCTTGATATCGAGCACTTGCTTGATCGTAAACCAAAAGCTTTGTCCGGTGGTCAGAGACAGCGTGTTGCTATGGGACGTGCAATCGTACGTGATCCTAAAGTATTCCTGATGGATGAGCCGCTTTCTAACTTGGATGCAAAACTCCGTGTACAGATGCGTATCGAGATTTCTAAATTGCATCAGAGACTGGAAACAACAATTATCTACGTAACACATGACCAGACAGAGGCTTTGACACTGGGTACTCGTATCGTTGTTATGAAAGATGGTGTTGTGCAGCAGGTTGATTCTCCACTTGATTTGTATATGAGACCAAACAACCTGTTTGTTGCCGGATTTATCGGTTCTCCTCAGATGAACTTCATCGATGCAAAAGTAGTTGTATCCGGTTCTGAAGTACGTTTGATGTTTGGTTCTAACTCCATTAAACTTCCGGAGAATAAAGCTAAGAAGTTGATTGATAATGGATATGAAGATAAGACAGTTACCTTTGGTATTCGTCCAGAGGATATTAAAGATGAAGAGATGTTCATCAGCAACTCTCCGGATACTACACTGGAAGCTACTGTTAAAGTATACGAGATGCTTGGTGCAGAAGTATTCCTGTACTTCACAATTGAGACATTTGACATTACTGTACGTGTAAACCCTCGTACAACAGCTCGTCCTGGCGATACAATTAAGATTGCTTTGGATGGTTCTAAGATTCACTTGTTTGATAAAGAAACACAGGAAACAATTACAAACTAGTCTTAGCACGAAACATGTTTTTGCTGGGCGTCTTCTTAAGGAGGCGCCCTTTTTGTGGCGTTACGACTAAAAAAGGAGGTTATATGAGTGAGTAACGAAAGTAAGAGTATGGCAGTGCCGGAAGAGAATAAAATGGGTGTCATGCCGGTCGGCAGGCTGTTATTTAGCATGTCGCTCCCAATGATGTTATCCATGCTGGTTCAGGCACTTTATAATATTGTAGATAGTATTTTTGTGGCGAAGTTATCGGAGGATGCTTTGTCTGCGGTTTCCCTTGCCTTTCCGCTCCAGACGTTGATTTTTGCGGTTGGTGGCGGTACCTGTGTGGGTGTGAATGCTCTTTTGTCAAGGGCGTTGGGAGAGAAGGATTTTAAGAAGGCGAATGATGTTGCGATGAATGGTGCTTTTTTGACAGTCCTTAGCTATGTTGTATTTTTAATCCTTGGTCTTACGGTAGTAAAACCATTTTATGTAGGACAGTTAAATGGGACAAGTTCTCCGATTTATGGAATGGGCGTTGACTATTTGAGTACAGTCATGATATTTTCCATTGGTGTTTTTTGTCAGATGTATTTTGAGCGACTGTTGACTTCGACGGGAAAAACTGTGTATACAATGCTCTCCCAGCTTACCGGTGCGGTTATCAATATTATTTTAGATCCGATTTTGATTTTTGGTCTGCTTGGTGCACCGGCAATGGGCGTTACCGGTGCGGCTGTGGCAACCGTAATCGGACAGTGTGGAGCGGCGATTCTTTCTGCTGTATTTAATGTGAAATTTAATCATGAGGTGGATTTGAAAATCAAAGGGTTCCGTCCGAGTGCTAAAATTATCGGACCGATTTATGCGATTGGAATTCCATCCATTATTATGCAGTCCATTGGTTCTATCATGACTTACTGTATGAATCGGATTTTGATTGGATTTTCATCAACGGCGACAGCGGTATTTGGTGTTTACTTCAAATTGCAGAGTTTCTTCTTTATGCCTCTGTTTGGATTGAATAATGGAATTACGCCGATTATTGCTTATAACTACGGAGCACAGAAAAAGCACAGAATGATAAAAACGATTAAAATGAGTCTGGTTGTATCGTTCTGTTTGATGTTTGTTGGTTTCTTGGGGTTTGAATTGATTCCGGATAAATTGCTGGGATTATTTGCGGCTTCGCCGGCTATGATTACGATTGGAGTTCCGGCACTTCGTATTATTGGAATCCACTTTTTGATTGCCTGGTTCTGTATTATTGCAGGTACGGTATTTCAGTCTTTGGGAAAGGCTGTTTACAGCATGGTGGTTTCGGTTATGCGTCAGCTTGTCGTACTGATTCCGGCTGCATATCTTCTGGCTCATTTTGGCGGCTTGCATGCCACTTGGTGGTCATTCCCGATTGCGGAGAGTATGTCACTTGCGGTATCAACGATATTCCTTTTGCGGATTTACAAAAAAATCATCAAACCGCTGCCGGATAAGGAATAAAAATAATATAAAAAATTGTTTTTTTTGCAACTTTTCCTCCTTTTGAATCGTCTTATATATAAAGACAATACAAAAGGAGGTTTTATTATGGTGAGAAACAAAAGAATACTGGGTGGAGCGTTACTGCTGTCTATGTCATTGCTTGGCGGCGGTTTAAGTATGGGATTTTCAAATAACGGACAGCCTGCTATTGTGAAAGCGGCTGACACAAAAAGCCAGAGCACACTGGCGGGATGGAATACCGGCAAAGAGGTAACCTATAAAGGTTCGGAAGCTACATATCATGCGTATTTATCCGAAGATGGAAAAAATGCATGGATTTATCTTGTAGAAACAACAAACAAGACAAAATCCTTAAAGTTTCCGGATGCGGTAGAAGGAGCTTCGGTGACAAGAGTAGGTTATGACACGGCACTTCGCAAATTGGAAGATGCAGATGAATTTAACCAGAATATTTCCGGTGTGACCGTTGAGTATGCACATGGTGTTGACGGCTGGAGCGAAAAGACGATAAATGTTGAATCCGTTGTTCTGCCAAAGAACTTGACGATATTAGAGTCAACAGCGCTTAGCGGACTTCGTAAAGTTAAGAGTATTATAATTCCGGATGGTGTGCAGAAAATTAGTGCAGAAACATTTTATGGCTGTAAGAGTCTTAAGGAAGTGAAATTGCCAAAATCACTTGCTTCCTTTGACAATTACACATCCTTTTCCGCCTGTCCGAAACTTTCCAAAGTCACACTTTCGAAGGAAAATAAAAGTTTTAAAATGCAGAAAGGCTTGTTATTAAATAAGAAGGGGACAAAGCTTATCTGGGCAGTGCCGGCGAAAAATAAAATTACAGTTCCTGATAGTGTTACTTCGATTGCGGATAATGCACTCAAAGCAGGAAAAGCAACAAGTGTTTATCTTGGCAAGAAGGTGAAAATGATTGGCAAAGATGCTATTGCCGGAAAGAAGATAACAAAGGTAAGTATTGCCAAGAAAAATAAAAGTATTGCCAAACAGGGGCAGTGTGTTTATGAGAAAAAGAGTGGCAAATTATTAATTGCCATTGCGAAAAAGAATGTAGTAAAAATAGGAAATAAGGTAAAACTGATAAGTGAAGATGCCTCTCTTTGCGGCAGCCGTCAGTTAAAAAAACTGGATATCGGGGCAAGTGTAAAAACGCTGCAGGGAGCATGGGGTGAATTTTACCGCGCCGGTTATGTGACAACAAAAGTGTATTTCCGCTCCAAAAATCCACCGAAACTGACACAGAATAATGATAAAAATTATTGTTATCTTCCGATTTTTAGAGATGTGTATGTGCCGAAAGCATCCCTGAAAAAGTACAAAAAATGGTATAAGAAAAATGATGCCCTTCAATTTGCGAGGATTAAGACCTTTTGACAATAACCCGAATAAATGGTACAATGAGGAGAAATGAGGTGTGGTGAACGAAAAGTACAAAAGGAGTAGTTAAGGAGGGGCATAAATGATATCAAACCAGATTTTGCAAAATACAATTGATGGTGTAAAAGGAATTACAAAAATAGATCTTAGTGTAGTGGATGCCGATGGAAATGTATTAGCGGAGACGGCAGGTGACAGTGAAGATTACTGTGCGACCGTTAAGATATTTGCGGATTCGCCGGCAGACAGTCAGGCGATTTTGGGATACCAGTTTTTTAAGGTTTATGATGAGAGCCAGTTAGAATACATTGTCGTGGCAAAGGGAGAGGCCGAGGATGTATATATGATTGGAAAGATTGTTGTATTCCAGATTCAGAACTTATTAGTTGCCTATAAAGAACGTTATGACAAAGATAACTTTATTAAGAATCTTTTGCTTGATAACCTCCTTTTGGTTGATATTTTTAACCGTGCGAAGAAACTTCATATCGAGATGAACGCACGCCGAGTTGTTTATATTGTAGAGACAAGTAAGGAAAAAGATAATGGTGCCTTAGAGACTGTACGCAGCATGTTTGCCGGTGGCAACAAGGATTTCATCACGGCAGTGGATGAGAAAAACATCATTATCGTAAAAGAAATTAAGGACAAAGATACTTACGAGGATTTGGAGAAAACCGCACAGGTTATCGTAGATATGTTAAATACTGAGGCAATGGCACGTGTACGTGTGGCGTTTGGAACGATTATCAAGGATATCAAGGAAGTTTCAAGATCCTATAAAGAAGCGAAGATGGCATTGGATGTTGGAAAGATCTTTTACAGTGACAAAAAGGTAATGGCGTATAGTAATCTGGGAATTGGACGGCTGATTTACCAGCTTCCGCTGCCACTTTGCAAAATGTTTATTAAAGAAATTTTCGATGACAACACACCGGATAATTTCGACGAAGAAACCTTGACGACAATTAACAAGTTCTTTGAAAATAACCTAAATGTTTCGGAAACATCGAGACAGCTTTACATCCATCGAAATACGCTTGTTTATCGTTTGGATAAATTGCAAAAGAGCACCGGACTTGATTTGCGTGTGTTTGAGGATGCGATTACATTCCGCATTGCGTTGATGGTTGTGAAGTATATGAACTATTTGGAGACCATTGAGTATTAATTGACGAGAGAGGTTTTGTATCATGGAAACAAAGAAAAAGGTGATACCTATTATTGCAATGGATCATGTCAGTAAGCAGTATTCTACAGGTGTGGAAGCACTAAGTGATGTATCCATTCGCATTCATAAAGGCGAATTTGTATTCGTAGTTGGTAAAAGTGGATCTGGCAAGTCCACTTTTATTAAATTGCTTTTAAAAGAGTTAAATCCGACCGAGGGCCGTATATTTGTCGGTGGCAGACAGGTGACAAATTTGAAGCGCAAACAGGTTTCGTTATACCGGAGAAAGATTGGTGTGGTATTTCAGGATTTTCGTCTATTAAAGAATAAGACGGTATTTGAAAATGTTGCCTTTGCACAGGAAATCATCGGCATGACCAAAAGGGATATTGCAAGAAATGTTCCAATTATGTTAGAGATGGTTGGGTTAAAAGGGAAAGAGAAGATGTATCCGCACGAATTATCCGGCGGAGAGCAGCAGCGTGTAGCGATTGCCAGAGCACTGATTAACCAGCCGACCATTTTGCTGGCGGACGAGCCGACGGGAAATCTTGACCCCAAGACAGCATGGGATATTATGATGTTGTTGGAGGAAGTAAACAAAATGGGTACAACAGTTGTTGTTGTAACTCATAATAATGATGTTGTGGATGTCATGCAAAAGCGTGTTATAAATTTAGAGGATGGCGTTTTGGTAAGAGATGAAAAGAAAGGTGGTTATCAGGTTGAAGGGGATTAATTTATTTTTTCACAGCATCAAACAAGGACTAGCAAATCTGAGAAAAAACCGTATGTTTACCCTGGCTTCCATGGGAACGATTGCAGCCTGTCTATTTGTCTTCGGCTTGTTTTATTTTGTGCTCAGTAATTTCCAGAATATTCTTCACTCGGCAGAACAGTCAGTGGGAATTTCTGTATTTTTTGAAGAAAATCTTTCGGAAAAACAGATTGCCGATATTGGACAAAAAATTGAGAAAAGAGATGAAGTGGAGCGGATAGAATACATTTCTGCTGCACAGGCATGGGAAGACTTTAAACAGGAAAACTTTTCTAAGACACCGGAACTGGCAGAAAGCTTTGGGGATGATAATCCGTTAGCGGAATCAGCATCTTATGCTATTTACTGCAAGGATTTGGAACGACAGTCTACGTTAGTAAAATACTTAAAAAACGTAAAAGGAATCCGAAGGATTAAGGAAGCGGATGAAATCGAAGAAGGCTTTTCGAGTGTTAATAAACTGGTTGGTGGTGTGTCACTGGTGCTGATTGTTGTGCTTTTACTTGTATCCGTATTTTTGATTCATTCGACAATTGTGACCGGAATCGCCGTAAGAAAACCGGAAATTGCGATTATGCGTCTGATGGGAGCGTCTGATTTTTTTATCTGGGCGCCGTTTATTGTGGAAGGCGTAGTGATTGGTTTGATTGGTTCAATTCTTCCGCTTATTGTGCTTGGAATTTCGTATGGACGGATTCTTACTTATATAACAACACATTTTTCTCTTTTTTCGGAGGGACTTGCTTTCCTTACGACAGGAGAAGTTTTTGTGATGTTAGTTCCGATTTCACTGATTTTGGGTGTTGGAATTGGATTCTTTGGCAGTTTTATTACGGTGCGGAGAAATTTAAATATTTAGGAAGTGATAAAGATGAGAAGAAAATGGCTGTTGTGTGGCATATTGTGTGGCGTTGTGTCGCTTTCTGTGTTTGGACAAAACGTAGGTGCCTCAAACTATGACAAGCAGATTAAAGAAACAGAAAAACAGCAGAAAGAATGGGAAAACAAGGCGGATAGTCTGCAAAAGGAAATTGAAGAGATTCAGGCCGATAAAGACGATACCTTAAAATATATTGAGAAGTTAGATAAAAAAACAGCATCTCTGGAAGAAGAATTAGAGAAACTTCATGCACAGGTTACGTCGTCTGAAAAAAAGTTAAAGGTAATTCAGAAGGAATTAGCAAAGGCACAGAAGGAAAAAGAAAAGCAGTATACGACGATGAAGCGGCGCATAAAATATATGTATGAAAATGGAAATCAGGAATATCTTGATATTATATTTGGAGCAAAAAGTATTTCTGATTTGTTGAACCGATCAGAGTATGTTGAAAAAATTTCCGAATATGATAACAAAGTGTTTGCGCATTTTAAGAAGGCAGCACTTACGGTGCAGCAAAAGGAGAAGCAGCGTGAACAGCAGACAAATGAGTTAAAGGAATTAGAAACAAAAACAAGGGAAGAAAAGCAAGCGGTGTCCGAGTTAAAGGCGGATAAAAAAACAGAATTGGATAAGATTGATAAAGCGATGGAAAAATCGCAGGATCAAGTAAGTGAGTACACGAAAAAAGCGCTGGAAGCGGAAAATCAGGTGGAAGCGCTGCTTCAGAAAAAACAGGATGAGATTGACCGTGAAATGGCGGCAGGCGGCGGAAATTCCGGCGGCAGCACAACAGGACTTGGCTGGCCGTTAAAAGGTGGCGCCGGACGTATTTCTTCGGGATTTGGTGGCAGAAAAAGTCCGACTGCAGGTGCCAGCACATATCATAAAGGTGTCGATTTGGCTGCATCTTCGGGAACGCCGATATTAGCAGCCGGCAGCGGAAAAGTAGTGACCGCTACGTATAGTTCGAGTGCCGGAAATTATATTATGATTTCGCATGGCAACCGTTTGTATACGGTATATATGCACTGTTCCAGACTTGCAGTGAGTGCCGGAAAACAGGTAACAAAAGGACAAGTAATCGGGTATGTTGGCTCGACCGGTATATCGACCGGAGCACATCTCCATTTTGGTGTTACGAAAAATGGAAGTTATGTGAACCCGTTAAATTATATTTCGAGATAATGGAGGATAGTGAAAGATGAGGAAAAGACGAGGCAGTGGTTTTTTTGCCGGAATATTTGTTGGCGTATTGTTTTCTATGACATTTTTTCTTGTCATGTATTTTTTAGATATACAGATTCTGCCGGCGTCCTCTCTTGCGTCGGATATTAGAAACCGTGCAGAAATTGTGGAATCGTACATTGACAGCTATTACTGGAAGGACGATGTATCGGATCAAACAATTTCGGAATATGCCGCAAAAGGAATGGTAGCGGCACTTGGCGATAAGTATTCAGCGTATTTTACCAGTGAAGAATTAAAAAGCAGTATGGAAGATGTAGAAGGAGATTACGAGGGAATCGGTGCAAGTGTGCGCTACGATGAAAAAACAAAAAACAAGACGATTCAGGAAGTGCAGAAAGGCAGACCGGCACAGAAAGCCGGATTAAAAGCCGGAGATATTCTGCTTTCTGTAAATGGCGAGGACGTAACAAAATTGTCATTAAATGATACCATTCAGAAGATTAAAGGAAAAGAAGGAAAAAAATCAGAACTCGTTGTTTTGCGGGAAGAAAATGGAGAAAAGACAAAGAAGAAAATTACGGTGACCTGTGAAAAGATTGTTAATCAGACGGTTACACATCGGATGTTGTCCGGGAAAACCGGTTATATTGCCATTACTTCTTTTACAAAGGAAACGGTAAAACAATATGAGAATGCGCTTTCTGACTTAGAGAAGAAGGGACAGAAGGGATTGGTTGTAGATTTGCGAGGCAATGGCGGTGGTTCACTGACGGCGGTTGTGGATATTCTTGACCGGATGCTTCCAAAAGGAAAACTGATAACGGAAAAAAATAAAGTAAATGGTGATAAAGTATATACCTCAACCGATGAAAAGCATTTTGATAAGCCGGTGGCAGTTTTGATTAATGGGGGAAGTGCCAGTGCTTCGGAAGTTTTTGCCGGCTGTATGCAAGACCGGAAAGCGGCTTCGTTAGTCGGTGTGAAAAGTTTTGGGAAAGGAATTGTACAGACTATTTTTTCTCTGGAAAAATCGTGTGGTGGCGGAATTAAACTGACAACCGGGGAATATTTGCTGCCAAGCGGCAGATGTATTCAGGGCAAAGGGTTGACTCCGGATGTGGAAGCAAAGAATCCTTCTGATTTAAAGCAATTCGGTGGAAAAGACGATTACCAGCTGCAAAAAGCAGTGGAAGTGATAAATGAAAAAATAGCTGATTGAGTAAAAGACACAAAAATTTCACATTTTGTGTCTCTCCTAGAGTTGCGTTAGCGAATCAAACGGTGTTATACTCGACTAATAGTCATTTTAGAAAAAGGGAGGAACTTTCAGATGTTATCAAAGTTCAGTGTTCGCAAACCATTTACCGTATTGGTTGCGGTTGTTATATGTCTGGTACTCGGATTTTTGTCATTTCAAAATATGAGTACGGATTTTCTGCCAAATATGGAATTTCCGTATGCACTTGTTATGACTACATATCCGGGAGCAAGTCCGGAAGAAGTAGAAAAGGCTGTTTCCGAACCGGTGGAGCAGGCGATGGAGCGTATCAACAACGTCAAAGAACTGCAATCCATTTCCATCCAGAATATGTCAATGGTTGTTATGTCATTTAATGATGGGACGGACATGGGTTCTACAGTTGTAGATATGAGAGAAAGCCTTGATATGGTGACATCGCAGTTTGATGATTCCATCGGAAGTCCGACAATTATGAAAATGAATCCGGACATGATGCCGATTATGGTGGCGGCATTGGATTATGATAAATTAGACAGTGCGGAAGTCACGAAAAAGGCGGAAAAGGAAATCATTCCGGAATTGGAGAGTGTGGAGGGAGTTGCCTCTGTCAATGAATCCGGTTCTATTGAGAAAAAGATTCAGGTCATTATTCAGCAGGATAAGATTGACAAGATGAATGAGCTTGTGCAAAAGGCGATTGAAGGAAAATTAAGTGATGCACAGGATAAGATTGATGAAGGAAAGAAGAAACTGGAAAATGGCAAAAACAAATTAAAGAATGGAAAAGAGACCGCCGCCGATAAGATGGCGAAGGGAGAGACGAAACTTAGTCAGGCATCGGATAAAATTAAGGATGGCCTGAAAGTTATTAATGAAAATATTACGAATATTAAAAAGCAGCAGGCAACACTTAAAAAGAGTGAAAAACAGTTGAATACGGGGCTTGCCTCGCTCGCTGCCAATAAAACAAAACTGACAAATACAATTAAGACACTGACGGCGACGCAGACGCAGCTTACGACACTGAACACGACGCTTGAAAAGCTCAAAGTTCAGGAGACATCTCTGAAAACGCAGCTTGAGAATGTCGGTGGGAATTCACAGGAACTGAGTACTTCTTTAGCGTCGGTTCAGGCACAGTTACAGGTTGTCCGTGGCAAATTGAAGGATGCCGGCATTACGGAAGAAATGCTTCCATCCAAAGTAAACGAAGTAAATACGGCACTTGCTTCAGCAAACAGCGGACTTAAGCAGGTGGAAACCCAGGAGAAAACGCTGGCAAAGAATAAAGCAAAAATTACAGCGGCAAAGAAAAAAATCAATGCCGGTCTGAAAAAACTAAATGCAACAAAGAAGAAATTAGAGAAAGGTCAGATTTCGACAACGGAAGCGACCGAACAGTTAAATAAACAGAAAATTCTTTCCAGTATCCAGTTAAGTGTTTCGGAAGCACAGATGGATAATGGAAAAAATAAGTTAGATGAAGCAGATAAACAGTTAAGGGATTCGAAAAAAACGACAAAAAGTAATGCGAACCTGAAAAAAATCATTACAAAGGAAATGGTTGAAAATGTATTAAAAGCGCAGAACTTTGATATGCCGTCCGGTTATATTACCGAAGGAGATGCTTCTTACCTTGTACGTGTAGGTGATAAGATTCAATCCGAGAAAGAAATCAAAAACCTCGTTGTCTGCGATATGGATTTGGATGGTTTAGACCCGATTAAACTTTCGGATGTGGCAGATATTGCTGTTACGGATAACTCGGATGATGTGTATACCGTAGTGAACGGTAACCCGGCGGTACTTGTTACCTTACAGAAACAGTCCGGATTTTCAACCGGAGACGTAACGAGTGCACTGACGGATCGTTTTGACCAGTTGCAGAAAGACAATCAGGGACTGCATGTTTCTGTTTTGATGAATCAGGGGGTATACATTGACCTTGTAGTGGATGCTGTAGTGCAAAATCTTTTGCTTGGTGGTTTGCTTGCTATTTTGATTCTGCTGTTTTTCCTGCGCGACTGGCGGCCAACCTTTATTGTTGCCTGCTCAATTCCGCTCAGTGTGATTGCAGCAGTTGTAGCGATGTACTTTAGTGGTGTAACACTGAATATTATTTCCTTATCCGGTTTGGCACTTGGTGTTGGTATGCTTGTGGATAACTCGGTTGTCGTAATTGAAAACGTTTTCCGTCTTAAGCAGCATGGGATTTCAACCAAGCGTGCAGCAATTGAGGGAGCAAGCCAGGTGGCAGGAGCTATCGTGGCATCTACACTGACAACGGTTTGTGTGTTTGCACCGATTATCTTTACAGAAGGTGTGACAAAGCAGTTATTCGTCGACTTGGCGCTTACCCTTGCTTACACACTGGGAGCAAGTCTTCTTGTAGCACTTACCTTAGTTCCGGCAATGTCGGCCGGATTGATTAAGAGAAAGCCAAAGAAAGAGTCAAAGATTATTGCTGCAGTTCAGCGTGCGTATGGCAGGGCAATCAGATGGGTGCTGCGGTTTAAGTGGCTTGTACTTTTGGGCTCGGTTGTTCTCCTTGTATTGTTTGCTGCATTGGCAGCCGGCAGAGGATTTTCCATGATGCCGGATATGGAAAGTACGCAGATGACGGCTACGCTTACGATGGATAATGGAACAAAACTGGCAGATACGAAAAAAGCGTCCAATCAAGTGGTTGAAAAAATCCGTGAGATTTCGGATGTTGAATCGGTTGGTGCTTATACAGGAACGGGTTCATCCATGTCGATGCTTACCGGTTCCGGCGGTGAAAATACCGTAACTATGTATATCATTTTGAAGGACGATAGGCAGTTAAGCAATGAAGAAATCACAAAACTGATTACGGAAAAAACGAAAAATATTGAGGGAGAATTAGAAGTAAATGCTTCTGCGATGGATATGAGTGCCCTGATGGGCGATGGTGTCACCATCAATATTAAAGGAAAAGATTTGGATAAATTGCAGACGATTTCGGAAGACATGATGAAGAAACTTGAAAAAGTAGATGGTCTTGATAACATTACGAATGGTCTGGAAGATGCCGGTAAAGAGTACCGCATTACCGTGGATAAAGCAAAAGCAATGCGTTATTCACTTACGGTGGCTCAGGTTTATCAGCAGATTTATGCAAAAGTAAAAGAGGCTTCTTCAGCTTCTACGGTATCGAATGATACCGATGATTTAGGGGTTTATGTCAACTCGGCGGAGGATGAGGACTTGACAAGAAATGATGTCAAAAATCTGAAAATTGATTACACCGATTCGATGACCCAGAAGACAAAAAAGGTTACTCTTAGTAAGATTGCTGATTTTAGCACTGCAGATTCGCCAAAATCGATTTACCGCAAAGGACAGACCAGATATATTGCTGTAAAAGCGGATATCAAGGATGGCTATGTAGTAAGTGATGTTTCGAAAGAGGTTGAAAAAATCGTAAACCAGACAAAGAAACCGGCCGGTTATGAAATGGAATTAGATGGTGAAAATGAAGCAACCACAGAAGCAATGGGACAGGTGCTTTTGATGATGGCACTTGGTGTGCTTTTGATGTATTTGATTATGGTGGCACAGTTCCAGTCCTTGTTATCTCCATTTATCATTTTGTTCACGATTCCACTTGCCTTTACGGGAGGTTTCCTTGGACTGTGGATTTCGGGAAGTGATATCAGTGTCATTGCCATGATTGGATTTGTAATGCTTTCCGGTATTATTGTAAACAATGGTATTGTACTTGTGGATTATATCAATCAGTTACGCCGAAGCGGTGTTGAGAAACGACAGGCAATTGAGGAAGCAGGCGTAACGAGACTTCGTCCGATTCTGATGACGGCATTGACGACGGTGCTTGGTCTGATTCCGATGGTTGCCGGCAGCAGCATGGGAACGGATATGACAAGACCGATGGCAATTGTAACGATTGGTGGTCTGGTATATGGTACGCTGCTTACACTGTTTGTTGTACCATGTATTTATGATTTGTTAAACCGCAAAAAAGATATGAGAGAAAAAACAGTAGATGAAGAATCCATGATAGAAGAAGCGATGGATGAAAAAGAATAAGAGCAGATTGGAGGAAGGATTATGAATGCACCGATTGGCGTGTTTGATTCGGGAATTGGCGGATTGACGGTAGCAAAAGAGATTATGCGGCAGATTCCGGGGGAAAGTCTTGTTTATTTTGGAGATACAGCCCGTGTGCCATATGGTTCCAAATCAAAAAATACAGTTTGTAAATACAGCAAGCAGATTGCTAAATTTCTCCTGACACAGGATGTAAAAGCAATTGTAATTGCCTGCAATACAGCCAGTGCACTTGCCAGAGAGGAACTTGAAGATATGGTGGATGTGCCGGTGATTGACGTGGTACAGCCGGGAGCGAGAATGGCGGCGGCATCGACAAAGAATAATAAAATCGGTGTGATTGGAACCCAGAGTACGATTAAAAGTGGAATTTATGAGAGCTATCTTCACAAAATAAATCCGGAATTAACGGTAGTGAGTAAAGCGTGTCCGCTATTTGTACCTCTTGTGGAAGAGGGGCTGTTTGAAGACCGTATTACGGAAGATGTTGTTTCCAGATATCTGCATGATATGAAAGAGTATGAGATTGATGCGCTTGTTTTGGGATGTACTCATTATCCGCTTTTGCGCGGTGTGATTGGGCGTGAAATGGGTGAATCGGTAAAACTGGTGAACCCTGCTTATGAAACGGCAAAATCGTTAAAGGATTTGTTAAAGGAAAAAGATTTTCTGAATGTATCCGGTGAGAAACCGGAGCACAAATTTTTTGTCAGTGATGGCGTGGATCAGTTCCGCTCCTTTGCCAATTCCATTCTGCCATATCAGGTGGAAAATACAACGGTGGTAGATATTGAATCTTATTAGTTAATAACGCATACATTTTAGAGAAAGAAAAATGTGAGGCGTTAGATGAAGCGAAGGATTTTTTTGAGAAAGTTTTTGGCTTGCATGGTTTTATTTTTCTGGACGCCATTTTTATGTGGACTGTTATTTTGGAAAATGGAAGTGAAAAAGACTCCGAAATGGGAGCAAAACACAGAAAATATCCGGGATTTTCAGGTGGTACCAAAACGGCTTGCCGGATTTAAAACATGGGGAAAAGACGAATATGAAGAATTCGCAAAGGACTTTTTATATGCGGACGGTAAACTGGAAAAGACAAGCAAATCACTTCCGTCTTTATCGTGGTACCGCATCCTTTTGGAAAGAGAAACATGGGAGCCCTATGCTGTTTACTATCAAAAACTTCTTTCCGGGATAAAATGTTTTCCGGTTGTCTCAGATAAGAAAGAAAAAGAGGGGATTTCTTTTGAGGATTCATGGGGGATGTCCCGCAGTTATGGGGGAAAACGGCTCCATGAGGGGACGGATTTAATGCCACCGAAAAATCAAAGAGATACGTTTGCTGTTGTAAGTGTCTGTGATGGTGTTGTGGAAAAAATCGGATGGCTGGAATTAGGCGGCTACCGCATTGGGATCCGCAGTAAAACGGGCACTTATTTTTATTATGCTCATCTTTCTTCCTATGCGGAGGGGATGAAACAGGGAAAGACTGTGAAAGCGGGCGAGCTGTTAGGGTATATGGGAGACAGTGGCTACGGAAAAGAGGGAACGGTTGGAAAGTTTCCGGTTCATCTGCATTTTGGAATTTACTTTACGATGGGAGACAAAGAATTCAGTGTGAACCCGTATCCAATTCTAAAGGCGATGGAAAAGCCTCTTTCCACCGCACGGTTTTTGTGATAAACTTAATTTGTGTGTAAAAAGCATGATTTGAGAAAGGAAAGAAAATGATGTACGAAAAATGTACCTTGGGATATCTTACGAAGCGTAAGAAAGCAGAAATTTTATGGATTGTATTTTTTGTAGTGCTTGGCGTTGCTATTTTTTTGACCGGATACTTGTGGAGTGGTGTGCGCGCAAATATCTTTACCGTAATGGCGGTGTTACTTGTGCTTCCGGCGGCGAAACATCTGGTTGCGCTGATTGCGATGTTTCGCAAAAAAGGAGTTACGAAAGAGCGGTATGATAAAGTAAAAGAGGCAGCAGGACAAGCAGTTTTGTATACCGATTATGTATTTACCTCGACGGAAAAAATTATGCATTTAGATTTTTTACTTGTGAAAAACGGTAATGTTCTTGGTGTGATTGCGAAGTCCAAACAGGATGTGCCGTATTTGAAACAATATTTGACGGATGTCGTGAAAAAGACGGCACCGTCGTATCATGTGCGCTTGTTTGAGTCGGATGAAAAACTGATTTCACACCTGCAGCGCTTAATGCAGGAAGAAGCGTCAGAAAATTCGGAAAAATCACTGGTGGATTATTTACATTCACTTGCGATGTAGTGGAGAAGACGATGAGAGAGGTAACGATTGGAGCAAAGGAAAGCGGACAGCGTTTTTCTAAGTTTCTGGAAAAGTATTTCAAAGAGGCGCAGACAAGCTTTTTGTATAAAATGCTGCGAAAGAAAAATATTAAACTAAATGGCCAAAAGGCAACGGGCAGTGAAATGCTGCAAACGGGCGATAAAGTAACTGTGTATTTTTCAGATGAGACCTTTGAGAAATTTCGCGGAGAGACTAAAAAAGTGGTTTATCCAATAACGGACTTGGATATTGCTTATGAAGATGAGGATGTCCTGATTGTGAATAAGCCTGCCGGTATGTTGTCTCAAAAGGCGAAATCTCAAGATGTTACACTTGTAGAATATATACTTGGTTATTTACAGAAAAAAGGTGAGTGGTCGCCGAAAGACAGTCTGAAACCGGGGATTTGCAACCGGCTTGACAGGAATACAAGTGGTCTTGTGATTGCAGGGAAAAGCCTTCGGGGCTTGCAAAAAATGTCGGAGCTTTTAAAAGACCGAACGATGGATAAGTACTATCTTACAATTGTGGAAGGTGTTATGAAAGAACCTTCGGTTGTCCGCGGATACTTAAAAAAGGATGAACAGACAAACCGGGTTCAGATTTTTTCGGAAGACGGAGAAGACCGCGTGTGGATTGAGACCGGGTATGAGCCGTTACGGACCAATGGCACCGCAACACTTTTGAAAGTGAAACTGGTGACGGGAAAGACGCATCAGATTCGCGGACATCTGGCATCTTTGGGACATCCGCTTTTGGGGGATGTGAAATACGGTGCAGCAAAGAGAGCGGATATGAAACATTATTTTTTGCATGCGGAAACATTGTGTTTTCCTGAAAATATGGGAGAACTTAAAAATCTTTCAGGCAGGGTAGTGACGGCAAAAGAGCCGGTTTACTTTGCGAAAATGATTAATAAACAATTTGGAAAGTGAGGAAAAAACATGAAACGTGCAGTGATTTTATTTGCAGAAGGATATGAAACCGTGGAGGCACTTTTAGTCGTTGATTTACTGCGCCGTGGCGGTGTGGAAGTGACGATGGCTTCTATTACGGAAGACGAATTTGTGAGAAGTTCACATGGTGTAAATGTTGAAATGGACGCAGTTTTAGGAGAAGTGGACGTACTTGATTATGACGCCATCATTCTTCCGGGAGGAATGCCGGGAACCATTAATTTGGGCGAAAGTGATGCAGTTAGAAAGGCAATTCTTGCCATGAATGATGCCGGAAAAATTGTTGCAGCCGTGTGTGCAGCACCCGGAGTTCTTGGTAAATATGGTTTGCTGGAAGGAAAAACAGCATGCAGTTTTCCACAACACGAAAAGAATTTAATTGGTGCAACGGTAGTTCGCGAGCCGGTCGTTGTTGACGGCAATATTGTGACAAGCCGCGGTCTTGGAACAACGATGGATTTTGGCTTAAAATTATTGGAGCTGCTTGAGGGAAAAGAAAAGTCAGATGAAATTGCACATAAAACTGTGTACCGGGAGAAAAATTAATGGCAACCTGGAATTCAAGAGGGCTCCGCGGTTCTTTTTTGGAAGAACTTGTAAATATGACAAATGACAAATACCGCTCGCAGAAACTGGCACTTGTACAGAAGGTGCCAACGCCGATTAAACCGATTACGATAGACCAGACAACAAGACATATTACGCTTGCTTACTTTGAACAGAAAAGTACGGTGGATTACATCGGGGTTGTTCAGGGGATTCCGATATGTTTTGATGCGAAGGAATGTGCGACTGATCGGTTTCCGCTTGCGAATGTGCATGAACATCAGATTCGCTTTATGAAAGAGTTTGAGGAGCAGGACGGCATTGCATTTTTATTGATTTATTTCAAAGCAAAAGATACCTTTATGTATCTGCCGTATGCAAAGTTAGATAGATTTTGGAGACGGATGGAAGAGGGCGGAGCAAAGCATTTCAAATATGAAGAATTAGATCCTGCATATGAAATTTCGACCTATTCCGGAACATTTGTCCATTATTTAGAACAGATACAAATGGATTTAGAACAAAGAGACAGCCGCTAAGCAATTTTATCAGCAAAGCGGCTGTCCTCTTTTATTTCGCATTTAGGCTGCGATTATTTCATGCTCTCTTCCTGTTTCTTAATCATCTGACGAACCATTTCGCCGCCGATTGATCCAGCTTCACGGGAAGTAAGGTCACCGTTGTAACCATCTTTCAAGTTTACACCAATCTCGTTTGCAACTTCCATTTTGAAACGATTCATAGCCTCTTTAGCCTGTGGTACTTCCATCTTGGATGAATTTTTGTTTGTCATTTTTTTCACCTCCGTTTTATTTATTGTGAAGATAAAGGAATGCCGGGAAACGGCATCCCTTTTGTTGAAATGCTGTTTTTTTCTCCTGCATCCGATTTATCTTGGTAATATTGTTGCCACAAAAAAGAAAAATATAATGGAAATTTGTGGCATAAAAGTAATGAAAAAAAATACTGACAAAAAAATACGAAAATGCTATAATGAAGTTCAATAAGAGGATTGTATAGTTTTGAGAGAAAGCTGTGCTTTTGAAAGGAGAAGTAGGATGCGCTTTCGTGATGTTGGGGTACAATTAGAGTACGACGGTGATTTTAAAATTTATAGAGAAGATGGAATTTCCCGGTATGGAAAACCGGATTATTTATTTTTGTATTTTCATACGGAGTGTTGTGTTGTGCTTGATAAGCAGCCGGTTTATGTTAAGCCGCCATCCGTGATTTTATATGATATTGGTGCTAAGCAGCACTATTATGCCGTAAATGATTCCTATAAAGATGATTTTGTGCATTTTTGGCTGGATGACAGCCGTTCTTTTGTGGATGAAATCAATCTGCCGATGAATACGGTGATTCACCTGCCGGAAAATACGTTGATTCCTTCGATGATGAAACAACTCTATCAGGAATATATTTCGATGAATGAGTACAAAGAGACGACGATGGAATGTTTATTTAAAATGATTTTGATTAAAGTTTCCGAGATGTCAGAAAGACGTAAGGTTGCAAAAATACCGGACCGATATGATGAATTGTTTCAGAATCTTCGTTCTCAGATATATTTGGAGCCGTCGAAAGACTGGCATGTATCGGAGTGTGCAGGTGTCAATGGGCTAAGTACACCGTATTTTCAGAAATTGTATAAATCATATTTTGGAAATACGTTTGTGCAGGATGTTGTACAGAGCCGGATGGAGCACGCCAAACATTTTTTACTGGTTTCCAATTATTCGATTAAGGAAATTGCGGATTTGTGCGGCTATCACAATGAAACATTTTTTATGAAGCAGTTTAAGAAAAATATTCACGTGACACCGAGCCAATACCGGGCGCAGGCACGAAAAAAATTACAGGAATAGCAAAATCGTCATTTTTTTGCCACATTTTCCTGTTACATTTAACACAGTAGTTACTTTGTTGACTACTACTCCCACCCTATTATACGAAGAGGAACACCTAGTCTTTTGACTGGGTGTTCTTCTTTATGTAAAGAAAATCTTGCCAGTTTCCGCCGGATTTAGTATCATAAAGGTAATGGCTTGAGAGGGGCGTTGATATGAAAAAAGAGTATTTTACAATTCCAAATCTAATGGGATATTTTCGGATTTTATTAATTCCTGTATTTTGTGTTTTATATTATCATTCGGAGAATGCTGGCTGCTTTTATGGGGCGGTTATTGTTCTATGTCTTTCGTTTTTGTCGGATTTTTTTGACGGGAAAATAGCAAGACACTTTCATCAGGTGACCGAATGGGGAAAAATGTTAGACCCTATTGCGGACAAACTGACCCAAGCGGCACTTGCGATTATGTGTACCGTGCATTTCCCTGCGACCATCTGGTTGTTTTTATTATTTGCAGCAAAAGAAATTTATATGGGACTGATGGGATTACTTGTGATTCGAAAGAAAAATCAGGTTTTTGGTGCCAAGCGGTTTGGAAAAATTGGTACGGCAGGCTTGGATTTTGGGATTTTAGCACTTATTTTATTCCCCGGCATGCCTCTTTTAGTATCGAATTTATTGATTCTGGTACTGATGATTTTAATGGTTGTCACCTGGATTTTGTATCTTCGGTTTCATATCGAATTACTCACAAATAAAACGTTTGGAAAAATCAAAAAACGTTATAAAGCAGTGGGTGTGGCAGGTGTTTTTCTCTATCTGATTTTGGGAGCGACACTTCCATATCTGAACCAGCCAAAAGTGAGTGAAGAATATAAAAAAGAATTTGCAAATAAAGTTTTTGCATCGGAAAACTCGGCAGGAGACCGCGTGATGCTCATTGAAGATAATGGGGAGGCATTGGCGGAAAGAATTCGAATGCTTGAGCATGCAAAACAATCCATTGTTTTATCCACGTTTGATTTTCATTCGGATATCAGCGGGAAAAAGATGTTGGCTGCCTTGTGGGCAGCGGCAGAACGCGGCGTCAAGGTGAAAATTTTGGCGGATGGCTGCAATTCATGGCTCCGTATGACGGGAAATGCCTATTTTTATGCACTTGCTTCCCATGAAAATGTGACGATAAAAACGTATAATCCGGTCAATCCCCTGTTACCGTTTCGCGCGATGAGCCGGATGCATGATAAGTATGTGATTGTTGATGATTCTTTGTATCTGCTAGGAGGAAGAAATGTTTATGATTCTTTCCTTGGGGCGCAGGACGGACCTAAAAATTATGACAGGGACGTTTTAGTTTACCACGAAGGAGAAAAAGAAGGCTCCCTTTATCAGGTAAAAGCCTATTTTGAAGCAATCTGGAATGATTCGCTGTGTAAGACATGGAATGATAACCATTTGCTTTGGTTAATTCCCGGTGTAAAAAGGGCAGGGCAGGAACTGGAAAAACAGTACATTTCTCTGAAAAAACAGGAACCTGGATGGTTTCAAACCATATCATATCAAGAAAAAACAGTGGCGGCAAACCGGATTACCCTGCTCTCAAACCCGACTTGTCTTTACAGCAAAGAACCGCAGGTGTTTTACGGTCTGTGCGAACTGATGAAGCAGGCCAAAAAAGAAGTCATCTGGCACACACCGTATATTATCAATAATGATTATATGTATGGTGAAATTGCAAAGATAGCCAAAGAGGTCCCTGAATTTACCATTATGACAAATTCAGTGAAAAATAACGGAAATCCGTTTGGCTCCGTGGATTATGCACTTCACAAGGATGAGGTGTTAAAGATGGGGGCGAAAGTGCTTGAGTACCACGGTGGTGTTTCTTACCACGGAAAGAGTGCGGTGATTGATGACAGGCTTGCAATTGTCGGTTCTTTTAACATGGATATGAAGAGTGCTTATCAGGATACAGAGTTAATGCTGGTGATTGACAGCAGGCCTTTGTGTGAGATATTGAAAAAAAGTTTTACTTCCTATCAAGAAGAAGCGGATGCAGCAGACGGTACAGTGGACAGTAAAGAGGAACTTTTTGATGATACAACAGGTGTGTTAAAAAAAGTTTCCAACTATGTAATCTCAAAGCTGAATCCGTATTTGCGATATTTGTTCTGATAATTTGTTGAAAAATTTGTAGAAATGGTGTATGATAAGGTGGACTATGAAAAAGTATGGAGGAATATCATGAGCGACAAGTTAAAAGTAGGTATCCTTGGCGGTACCGGTATGGTAGGCCAGCGTTTTATTTCGCTGTTGGAGAATCACCCTTGGTTTGAAGTAACAACAATTGCAGCAAGTCCAAGAAGTGCGGGGAAAACATATGAAGAGGCAGTAGGCGGCCGCTGGAAAATGCAGAAACCGATGCCGGAAGCGGTAAAAAATATAGTTGTAAAAAATGTAAATGACATTGAGGCAGTCAGCAGCGAAGTTGATTTTGTTTTTAGTGCCGTAGATATGACAAAAGAAGAAATCAAAAAGATTGAAGAAGATTATGCAAAAACCGAGACACCGGTTGTTTCTAACAACAGTGCACACCGCTGGACACCGGATGTTCCAATGATTGTACCGGAAGTAAATCCGGAGCATTTAGAGGTTATCGAGAGCCAGAAAAAACGTCTGGGAACAAAGAGAGGCTTTATCTGTGTAAAACCAAACTGTTCGATCCAGAGTTATGCACCGGCACTTACCGCATGGAGAAAGTTTGAGCCGACACTGGTTGTTGCTACGACTTATCAGGCAATTTCCGGAGCGGGAAAGACATTTAAAGACTGGCCGGAGATGGAGCATAATATTATTCCATATATTGGCGGCGAAGAAGAAAAGAGTGAGCAGGAGCCGCTTCGTATCTGGGGTAAAGTTGAGAATGGACAGATTGTAAAAGCGGATGGCCCATTGATTACAAGCCAGTGTATCCGTGTACCGGTACTGGATGGACATACGGCTGCGGTATTTGTTAATTTTAAACAGAAACCAACGAAAGAAGAGCTGATTCAGGCGCTTGTTGAGTTTAAGGGTGCACCTCAGGAATTGGGACTGCCAAATGCACCAAAGCAGTTCATTCAGTATTTAGAAGAGGATGACCGCCCACAGGTTGCTTTGGATGTAAATTATGAAAATGGATTTGGCGTTAGTATCGGACGTCTTCGAAAAGACGCATATTTTGACTGGAAATTTGTGGGACTTTCCCATAATACCGTACGTGGTGCAGCAGGTGGTGCTGTGCTGATGGCGGAACTTTTGAAAGCCAAAGGATATATAACAGCTAAATAAATTGGGAAAGGATGATGGGAATGAGTAAATTTCGTGTGCTGGTCAAAGGGATCGTGCAGTATCAGGATTCTTATTTAGCAGTGGAGCGCTGGTATGATGACCGTATTTTTGACCCTTATCAGTGGGAATTCATTGATGGAGAGATGGAATTCGGAGAGACACCGGAAAAAGCAGTAGAGCGCATTGTGGCGGAAAAAACAGGAGTGGCTGTTCAGGTAAATAAGCCACTGTACACTTGGGGATTTACTGCAGGTGAGATTTGTACATGTGGAATTGCTTTTCTGTGTGATGCACAGATGGATGAAGTGATTTTGGCAGAGGAACTTCGTGACAGTAAGTGGGTTCCAAAAAGCGAAATTGCTCAGGTAATCACCAATCAGGCAGTTGTTAAAGATATCGAGAAGGCGGGTCTGACAAGTAGTTTTGACCTGGATGATTTTGGAAAGGTGGATTTGTTTATTGAACCTATGGATTAAGAATGGACATGTTTTAGACCCTGCCAATCATCTGGATGAAGTATGTGATGTATATGTGAAAGAGGGAAAGGTTGCCTGTGTTGGCAGCCTTTCGTCGGATAAAATTCCAGACGAATGTACGGTGATTGATGCAGAAGGAAAATACGTGATGCCGGGACTTGTTGATTTGCATGTGCACCTAAGAGAACCCGGTTTTGAGTACAAGGAAACAATTTATTCCGGTACGCACGCGATGGCAAAGGGCGGTTTTACAGCGGTTTGCCCGATGCCAAATACAAAGCCTGTGACAGATTCTCCGGCAATGATTGAAAAAATTCTTAAGATTGCCAAAACAGACAGTCCGATTCGTGTTTATCCTGTTGGGGCTGTTACGAAAGGGCAGCTTGGCGAGGAAATGACGGATATTGCCGGTATGGTAAAAGCAGGAGCAAAAGCAATTAGCGAAGATGGCAAGTCCGTGATGAATGCCGAAATTTACCGTGAAGCGATGAAAGAAGCAAAAAAAGCGGGAATTCCGGTGCTTGCCCATTGTGAAGATAAAAACATGGTAGGCCACGGAGCAATGAATGCGGGGGAAAAAGCCAAAGAACTTGGAATCTGCGGAATCACCAATGCGGTAGAAGATGTGATTGTGGCAAGAGATATTCTTCTTGCGAAAGAAACCGGAGTTCATCTTCATTTGTGTCACTGTTCAACAAAAGACAGTGTAAAAATGGTTCGTATTGCAAAAAAGGATGGCGTCAGTGTATCAGCAGAAGTATGTCCACATCATTTTGCAATGACAGAGGATGAAATCGCAGGAGACGATGCGAATTATAAAATGAATCCACCACTGCGAAGTGCTGCGGATGTAGAAGCTTTGGTGGATGGTTTAGCGGATGGCACGATGGAAGCAATTTCTACGGACCATGCGCCACACGGCGAAGAAGAAAAGAAACAGTCGATTGCAAAGGCACCGTTTGGAATTGTTGGTTCAGAAACGGCATATGCACTTTCTGTGACACATCTTGTGAAGACGGGAAAATTAACCCCGCTTCAGTTAGTTGAAAAAATGAGTACGAATCCATGCCGGATTCTTTCGGTACCAGGCGGAACACTTTCTGTGGGGGCATCGGCGGACATTACAATTGCGGATATGGATTCGGAATATGTGATTGATAAGAATACCTTTTTATCAAAAGGTAAGAACACACCATTTGATGGAGCAAAAGTCAATGGTCGTGTGTATTATACGATTGTAGGCGGAAACATTGTTTATCAATATGAATAAATGGAGGACACCATGATTGATCAATTAGTTGAAAAAATTAAAAAGACAAAGGCACCGGTTGTTGTTGGATTAGACCCTATGCTTTCTTATATTCCGGAATGGATTTTAAAAGATGCCATTTCAAAATATGGAGAGACCATGGAGGCGGCCGGAGAAGCGATTTGGGTATATAACAAAGGAATCGTGGATGCGGTTTATGATTTGATTCCGGCTGTAAAACCTCAGATTGCCATGTATGAGCAGTTTGGAATTCCGGGACTTGTGGCTTTTCAGAAAACAGTAAATTACTGCAAAGAAAAGGGACTGGTTGTTATCGGTGATGTGAAACGTGGCGATATTGGTTCGACTTCAACGGCTTACGCAAATGCTCATTTGGGCAGTGTGACCGTTGGGACTACCGTTTGCCGTGGCTTTGATGAGGATATGATTACGGTCAATCCGTATCTTGGTACCGATGGTGTGAAACCATTTGTTGATGTCTGCAAAGAGGAAAAGAAGGGTATTTTTGTTTTGGTAAAGACTTCAAATCCATCTTCCGGCGAATTTCAGGATAAGTTAATCGATGGAAAACCATTGTATGAGTTAGTTGGTGAACATGTGGCAAAATGGGGCGAAGATTGTGTTGGCTCCTGCGGTTACAGCGAGGTAGGTGCGGTTGTTGGTGCTACTTATCCGGAAATGGGTAAAGTGCTTCGTAATATTATGCCAAAAAGTTATATTCTGGTGCCGGGTTATGGTGCACAGGGAGGAACAGCAGATTCTCTTCGTCCATACTTCAATGAAGATGGACTTGGTGCAATTGTAAATTCATCCCGTGGTATTATTTGTGCTTACAAACAGGAGAAGTATGCTTCATTTGGTGAAAAAAATTATGCCGATGCTTCTCGTCAGGCAGTAATTGACATGATTGAGGATATTAACCGTATTTTCTAATGATTTTAGAAAATAGTTTTGGAAAGGAAATGATGATGGCAAAGATACAGTGTATGGCAAAGGTAACGGAAGTTTCTGTTCTTGCAGAGGGGATTGTATCCATGTGGCTGTCGGCTTCGGAAGTTGCGAAATCGGCAAAACCGGGACAGTTTATTTCGCTGTACTGCGATAATTCGGATACACTTCTTCCACGTCCGATAAGTCTTTGTGAAGTGAATCAAAAAGATGGCCTTCTCCGCATTGTATTCCGCATTGTTGGTGCGGGAACAAAGGAATTTGCGGCGAAAGAAAAGGATGATGAAATCCGGATTCTCGGACCTTTGGGAAATGGATTTCCATTGGATGCTTGTGAAAAAGACAAGACGGCAGTGTTAATTGGTGGTGGAATTGGAATTCCGCCTCTTTTGGAACTTGCAAAGCAATTGCCTTGCAAAACAACGGTGGTGGTTGGCTACCGAAATGCCGATGCTTTTTTGCGGGAAGAATTGGAAGAGGCGGCAGACCGTGTTGTAATTGCTTCAGATGATGGCAGTATAGGAATAAAAGGAACCGTTTTGGATGCCATGGAAGCAGAAGGTGTGACCGGAGACTGTATTTTTTCCTGTGGACCAACGCCGATGCTTCGCGGTGTGAAACAATGGGCTTTTGAAAAACAGATTCCGGCGTGGATTTCAATGGAAGAAAAGATGGCGTGCGGTATTGGTGCCTGTCTTGCCTGTGTATGTGAGTCAAAGGAAATCGACTCACATTCAAAAGTGAAAAATAAACGTATCTGTAAAGATGGTCCGGTCTTTTTATCGACAGACATTGAGTTATAAGGAGGAGGAAAATGAGCAAACAGTTAGAAGTAAATTTCGCGGGAATCACGTTTCCAAATCCAATAACGACGGCGTCCGGTACATTTGGCTCCGGACTCGAATACAGTGAATTTGTGGATTTGAAGAAACTTGGTGCCGTGACGACAAAGGGTGTTGCCAATGTGCCGTGGTCCGGAAATCCGACACCGCGTATTGTGGAAACCCACGGCGGTATGCTCAATGCTATTGGGCTTCAGAATCCGGGAATTGATACTTTGATTGCACGTGATTTGCCATATCTGCATGAACATGGTGCACATATTATCGTAAATGTGTGCGGACGTTCCAAAGAGGATTATGTCGAAGTGGTTGAGCGTCTTGCGGATGAAGATGTGGATATGTTAGAGATTAACATTTCCTGTCCGAACGTAAAGGCAGGTGGGATTGCTTTTGGACAGAAACCGGAAATGGCGGAAGAAATTACGAAAGCTGTGAAAGCAGTGGCAAAGCAGCCGATTGTTATGAAACTTAGTCCGAATGTCACGGACATTACAGAGATGGCAAAAGCGGTGGAAGCCGGAGGTGCAGATGGTGTTTCACTGATTAATACGCTGACCGGTATGAAAATTGATGTAGCAAGAAAGGCATTTGCTCTTGCCAATCAGACCGGCGGTATGTCCGGTCCATGCGTGAAACCGGTTGCAGTGCGGATGGTATATCAGGTGGCAAATGCTGTTTCCATTCCAGTCTTAGGAATGGGTGGTGTACAGAATACCGAGGATGCTCTTGAATTTTTGATGGCAGGTGCTACCATGGTGGCAGTCGGTACGGCAAACTTTTTTAACCCGTATGTAACATCCCAGATTATTGATGGATTAGAGGAGTATGTAAAGAAGGAAAAACTTTCGAGTATCCGAGATATTATCGGATGTGTAAAATAGTAAGAAATTAAGTTTAGATACAAAAGGAAGTGTTTCGAAACACTTTGTTACACTTTAGAATGGAGGTCAATATGAAATCGTATATGCAGATGAGCAGGGAGGAACTCCTGTCATTGAAAGCTAGTCTGGAAGAAGAGTTTAAAACGGAAGAGGCGAAAGGGTTGTCTTTAAATATGGCACGTGGTAAGCCGGGAGCTTCTCAGCTTGCATTATCTATGCCGATGCTGGATGTGATTAACAGCAAATCTGACATGAAAACTTTATTAGGAAATGATACCAGAAACTATGGTGACTGGGATGGAATCGGAGAGTGCCGCCAGTTGTTAGCTGATATGATGGAAGTAAAAAAGGATAATGTAATTGTATGTGGAAATTCCAGCTTGAATATTATGTATGATACGGTTGCCCGTTCCATGATTCGTGGTGTGAATGGTTCAACTCCATGGTGCAAACTGGACAAAGTTAAATTTTTGTGTCCGGTTCCGGGATATGACAGACATTTCAAAATTACGGAGTTATTTGGTATCGAGATGATTAACATTCCGATGGACGAAAATGGTCCGGATATGGATTTGGTTGAAAAATATGTGAATAACGATGAGGCAGTAAAAGGTATCTGGTGTGTGCCGAAGTACTCTAATCCGACTGGTATCACATACTCGGATGAGGTAGTAAAACGTTTTGCAAATCTTCATCCGAAAGCAGAAGATTTCCGTATCTTCTGGGATAATGCGTATTGTATTCATCACATTTACGATGAAATTCATGACAAAATTCCAAACATTTTGGAAGAGTGTGAGAAAGCAGGAAATCCGGATATGGTTTATATGTTTGGTTCAACTTCAAAGGTAAGTTTTCCTGGCTCTGGTGTTTCCGCAATTGCGACATCGCTTGCCAATGTGGAATTTATCCGTCAGCACATGACTGTGCAGATTATCGGACACGATAAGATTAATCAGCTTCGTCATGTAAGATTCTTTAAGGATATTGACGGATTGAAAAATCATATGCAGAAACATGCGGAACTCCTGCGTCCGAAGTTTGAGGCCGTTTTGCAGATTTTAGAGGAAGAACTTAAGGGACTCGAAATTGGCTCCTGGGTGAAACCGCGTGGTGGTTATTTTATTTCCTTTAATGCTATGCATGGCTGTGCAAAAGCGATTGTCGATAAATGTAAGCAGCTTGGTGTAGTTCTTACGGGAGCAGGTGCTACTTATCCATATGGAAAAGATCCGGAAGATTCCAATATCCGAATCGCTCCTTCTTTCCCAACACCGGAAGAAATGGCAGAAGCAACAAAAATTTTTGCTCTTTGTGTCAAATTAGCATCTGTTGAAAAACTGTTAAACGACTAGGAGGAATGAAAATGGAACGATATAAGGAAGAGTTTATTGAGTTTATGGTAGAGAGCGATGTTTTGAAATTTGGCGAATTTACGCTGAAAAGTGGCAGAAAATCTCCATTTTTCATGAACGCAGGTGCTTATGTAACCGGCTCTCAGTTAAAACGTTTAGGCGAATATTATGCAAAAGCGATTCATGACCAGTATGGAGATGATTTTGACGTTTTATTCGGGCCAGCATACAAAGGAATTCCACTTAGCGTAGCGACTACAATTGCTTTTTATGAATTGTATGGCAAAGAAATCCGTTACTGCTCAAACCGTAAAGAAATCAAGGATCATGGTGATACCGGAATTTTGCTTGGAAGCAAAATTAAGGATAAAGAGCGCGTGGTAATTATTGAGGATGTTACGACTTCAGGAAAATCCATCGAAGAAACATTCCCGATTATTCAGGCACAGGGCGATGTAGAAATTGTCGGACTTATGGTTTCCCTAAACCGTATGGAGCAGGGAAAAACAAAAGAAAAGAGTGCACTCGATGAAATTCGTGAAGTATATGGATTCAAAACAGCTGCCATCGTTTCAATGGAAGAGGTAGTTGAGCGTTTGTATAATAAAGAATGCCTTGGAAAAATTGTGATTGATGATAAGATGAAGGCATCTATCGATTCGTACTATGAGAAGTACGGTGTTCAAAAGTAAATGATTGGAAAACTTGTCGCATGACGCCGGGGATTTTGTGTTCCCGGCGTTTTTCGCTGAAAAAACGTGTATTTGAACAAATTTTCGGTTTCTTTTTTGGTACTAATTGATAATTTACAAGGAGAAAATAAGGTGCTAAGATAGGAAACACTCCACCTCCAATAACAAAAAGGAGGTACTAAAATGAAAATTGCTTTTTGGAGCAATGTCAGAGGACATTCCGGTGTTACAAGTAATTTGGCTTGTATCAGCGTATTATCAGCATTGAGTTGTCCGAATGAGCGGACAATTGTCTTTGAAAATCACAAAAATATTGTGAATCTGGGGAGTACTTATTATCATCCGCAGTCTGCCGGATGTGTAAGAGAGCCCATGTATTACCAGACCGCAAGCGGTCTGGAGAAGGTTCTTCAATTAGTGGAAAAAGGAGAAGAACTTTCCGAAGAAAATTTATATGGTTTGACTAAGGATTACTTGGGAAAACGTCTTTTTTATCTTCCTTCAGAACCGGTAAAGAGTTCTGATTATCTGGAGTATTATTTAGAACGGGAAGCAGTTCGGACGATGGAATGTTTAGAACGGCTTAGCGATATGGTTATGGTCGATACGTCGGCCGCACCGTTAGCGAGCTCGCGTAAAATTTTACAACAGGCTGATTTGGTTGTTGTGAATTTGAATCAGAATCTTCCGTTGCTATCTCATTTTTTTCGAAATTATTCATCCATACAGGAAAAGGCATTTTATCTGATTGGAAATTATGATGGAAAGTCGGAGCTTACAAAGTCGGCGATTATGAAACGGTTTCATATACCCGGCGCAAAGATTGGCACGATTCCGCATGATACCGGTTTTTCCGATGCGATGTCAAGGGGGCAGCTGATTCCTTTTTTGCTGAAAAATTATATGCAAGAAAATTCTCTTTCCCATAAGATATTTATGCAGGCGGTGAAAGAGACAGTGTCTTTGCTGCAGGAACAGATTCGGAAGCATGGATGAAAGGAGAGGTGGAGCATGAAGAAAATGAGAAAAAGAATTGCACTTTTTTTCGCTCTTTCGCTCTGTGTGAGTGTACGGCCGGTTTTAGCAAAAAGGATGGTATCTGATTTTTCGGAGTTTAAGCAGTTGTGTGAATCAGATACGAAGGAAACCATCGAGCTGACTTCGGATATAATCGTGGATGAACCTGTAGTGATACGAGGAGAGAAAATAATTCATGGCAGAGGACATCGTCTGATTCGGAGTGCTTTGCCTGGGAAAGTTTATGGTGGATGTCTGTTTTTAGTGCAGGGAAAAAAATGTGAATGGAGCCGTGTGACGGTTTCCGGCAGTGTAGGGGGAGATACAAAATCTAAGATATTTGGAAGGTTAATCGAAGTCAGACAGGGAACATTGGTGATTGGAAAAGGATGCTTTCTGCGGGATAATGTGAATGAAACGCTTGCGCTCAACGGAGGTGGAGCGGTTGAGATTGGCAGCGGAGGTATTTGCATTATGAAAGCAGGGAGCGTGCATAACAACAGAAATGTTTCCGGTGGAGCGGCCTTTTATGTAAAAAAGGGCGGCCGATTAATGATACAGGGAGGTGTAATTACCGGTAACAAAACGATAGGAATCGGTGCTGTGGAAGGGTTTGATGGAAGAGGTGGAGCGATTTACTCGGAAGGCAGTGTCTGGTTCAAAGGTGGAGTTATATCGGGAAATATGGCAAAAGGTTATCGAAAAGGTGATATTTGTTACGGAGGTGTCGGTGGAGCTGTTTATGTGGCAAAAGGCGGTTCGTTATTTGTTCAGGGCGGCAGATTGACAAACAATCCGGATGAAAGGAAGGAGCAGATTTATGCTGATGGCAAGGTTACCGGCTGGGAAAACAAGAAATCAAAGAAAAAGGAGTCACAACAAAATCAGTCGAAGATAACTAAGCCGAAGCCAAAAAAGTCAAATGGAAACCGGCAAAAACATAACCTTATGCCAGCTAAAACGGCAAAACCAAAGCCGGAAAAGACAGATACCATAAAAAAGGAAAAACAACAAAAGGCAGATTCGACAGAGCATAAAAAAACAATAATGCCGGTTATGGATAAAAGGGAAGAAGTACATGGGCGGGTTTTGTATGTCGAGCCGGATAATACAGATTTTGTCGAAGAAAAGTGGTATTTTTCAGTAGATGCACTGAAGGTGGCACGACAGTTTATACACCGTCAGGAAAAGCCCTTTAGCAGAGAGGTAAATGATAGCTTTTTAAGGCAGTTTGCAAAGGCGAAAAAAGGAGTGGTAAAAAATGAATGAATTTCAAAAAGATTATTTACTGAAGCGTCAGGACTATGGTGTTTTATATCCTTACGTGATGGAAGAAACGGTCACAGATATTCATTGGAATGGCAGACAGTTATGGATTGATGACTTGGAAAAGGGGCGGTATATGGCACCGGAAGTTTTATCTGAGTCATTTGCAAATCGGTTTTCCATGCTATTATCGAATTTATCAAATAAGGCATTTAACAGGGATAATCCGGTTATGGAAGTGGAAACGGAAGAACTTCGTGTCTGTCTGGTGCATCCAAGTGTTGCGTATTCCGGGCTTTCGATTTCACTGAAAAAAACACCTGCCGTGCGCCGGCTGAAAAAAGAGGATATGACAGGAAATGGCTACTGTGATGCAAAAGTGATTGAATTTCTGATTCAATGTATGGCAGCGCATTGCAGTATTGCAATATGCGGATGTTCCGGTTCCGGAAAAACGGAATTATTGAAATATCTGACGCAGTATATTCCTGCTGCAGAGCGAACTGTTACGATAGAGGATGTGTTAGAGATTCATTATCAGAAAATGAATCCTAATAAAGATTGTGTGGAGATGAGAGTGGCGGAAAACTTTTCTTATACGCAGGCAATCCAAATATGTATGAAACAATTGCCAAACTGGCTGATTTTGTCCGAAATCAAGTCCGAGGAGGTGAAATATTTCTTAGAGTCCATTCGTACCGGAGCTTGTGGTATGACTACGATGCTTGCAGAGGATGTAAGGAGTATTCCGGAGAGAATCCTAGCTATGGCAGGAGAAAAAGAAGATAGCAGATGGATTGAAAATGACACGTATCGTTACTTGGATATTGGTATTTTAGTGAAAAGTAAACGGGATGAGACGGGACTTTTGCACCGCTTTATTGACCAGATTGGTGTGTTTGAACGGGAACCGGTAAGGGGAGGAGAAACTGCGAACCGGATGATTATGCTCGTGGAAGATGGAAAAGTTGTTAATTATCGTCTTCCCAAAAGTTTGTCGAGAAAATTTCAAATTGGGGAAATTGTTCCCGGAAATGATTGGAGGCTTTCATGAAAGTGTGCGATGAATCTCTTTATCATGAGATTGCTGTGATTTATCGTTTTCTCCATTTGTATGAGCGAATGGAAACGATGGAAGGGGAAGCACTTGAGTTTATAACACGTGATTTTGATGCGTGGAAAAGGAGAAGAGAACAAAGAAGGCAGTCTGAGAAAAAGATAAAAAAAGAGTATTTGTTATCGGTGATACTGGCATTTATCCTCTGTTTGGTTTCTTTTCTTATGCTGTATTTTTGCTCTCTTATGTTGACGGAAAAAGAAACGAATATACTTGGTTCTACTGCTGTTTTTTGTGGTATGGTTTTGTTGACTGTTACTTGTTTTTTATTATGGTTTTGGAAGAAAAAGAGGAAAAAGGACAGTACCATCTTAGCGCAGGAGATGAGACAGATGGCTTCTTACTGGATTATGACGGCTGCCTGTTCTTTGCAGACAAAAGGTGTTTATCAAATGATTTTGCTGTCGATTGAGGAAATGGATGGCTGGTTTCGTGAGGAATTGGAAACTTTATTGGAAAATATTCGGCAGGATCCGGCCTCTTATAAACCATATGATTCTTTTTGTGAGGAATTTGATGACATGGAGTTTCGCATCGCAATGAGAGTATTGGGAAGGGCAAATGTCGATGGCTGTGAGCAGGCAAAGCAGGAGATATTTTTCCTTATGGAACAGTTGTATAGTAAGTACGATGAGAAAGAGGAGAGCAGCAGTAAAAAGCATGTGATGCATCTGCGTGCATTTCGTCGGATTCCACTTTTTATTGCCGGTGTAAAAATCATGTGGGACAGCGTTTTAGTATTTTCTCTTCTTGTTCAGCAGATGACGATTTGGAATGGAGGGTGAGATGAGTCGATTAGTGGATGAATTTATACTTATGTTATTGTTCACAGCACTTTCTGTTCTTTTGGTGTTCTATCTCTCTCAGAATGTGAGATATGGAAGTGCCAGAACATATTACCGGGAGGCTGTATATCAATTGCAGAAAAGTGATTATTCGGAAGAGACAAAAAAACAATGTTATAAGGAGGCAAAAGACAGAGGCTATCAGGTACAGATAGAAAGCAAAACGACAGGGTATGTTCGTGTTATTCTGCGGTATGATGTCATTTTTCCTTTTGGATTACGAAAAAAATATGTGATTGATGGGTATGAATATGCAGGATAGGAGGTGATTTGTGTGAAGACAATTGTGATATCGATGATTGGAATTGGTTCAATTTTATTTGTTGTTATGATTCAACATACGGCGTCAAAACGAATGTGGTCTTATGAAAGAGCGGAAACTTGTTTATCATCTGCTATGGAGCAGACAATGTCGGAGGTGATGGAGGAAAACCATTATGGAATTGAAAATCGCAATGAGATGTTAGCAGCCCTTTTGCAGTCCCTGATTGCAAAATGGAACCATGAAATTGATTTGACAGTTCTGGTTCATAAAATGGATTATGATAAAAGACAGATGGATGTGGAGGTCTGCGGCAGAATGAATATGGATGAGGGAAAAGAAGGAACGGTGAGTGTGAGAAGAAAAATTGTTTTTGAAAAAGATTAAATGATGGCAAGAAGCCGAAAGAAACTATTCGGCTTCTTCCGGCTCCTCGGTTGTTTTTGGTTTGAGTTCAAGTTTTACTGTATCAATTCGATTTCCGTCGACTTTAAGTACTGTGTACCTGGCAAATTCATCTTCGGCTGTTTCCCCTTCAGTTGGAAAATGCTCCAACAGGTTAATGACATGCCCCGCAATCGAGTCATAATCATCGGATTTAAGCGGTACGCCGAGTGCCTCGGCAATGTCATCTAACGGTGTAGAACCAAGCACTTTGTAGACGGAATCAGAAAGTACCTGAATGTCATCTTCTTCGTCTGTGTCGTACTCATCACGCAGCTCACCAACGATTTCCTCAATGAGGTCTTCCATGGTAATCAGACCGGCGAGAGCACCATATTCGTCCAGAACAATGGTCATCGGAATGGAGTCCTTCCGCATTTCCATGAAAAGTTCGGAGACATTTTTGTATTCATAAGTGACATGAGCTTCCCGCATCAAAGATTTGATGTTTAAGTTTTCTTTGTCGCCTTGATAAAAAACGAAATCTTTCAAGTTGATAATACCAATGATGTGATCAATGGTTTCTTCGTATACCGGAAGTCTTGCGTATTTGTTTTCCGTAAATTCCGTCAGCAGTTCGTCATAGGAAATGTTTGCCTCCACCATGGCAATATCCATACGTGGAATCATAACATCTTTGGCAAGTGTATCACCAAAGTCTACGATATTGGTAATCATCTTACGCTCCTCGCTTTCGATGACACCTTCTTCGTGACTGACATCAACAAAGGTACGCAGCTCATCTTCTGTAATACTGCTTGATTTTTTTGAAGTGTCCACACGCAGTAAAAACATTAAAAATCTCGCAAATTGATTGACGATAAAAATAACCGGCGTCAATATGTGAGTGATGGCAGAAATCGAACTCGCATAGAAGAGTGCTAATTTTTCTGCATTTTTGGTCGCAAGATTTTTTGGCGTGATTTCTCCAAAAATCAAAATCAATACAGTCAGAATACCGGTTGCAATACCGGCAAAAAGACTGGTGCTGTTTTCCATACCAATCCGTTTGCATATTGAAAATGCATAGGATGTTGATATCGAAGAAGCAGAAAGATTTACAATGTTGTTACAAATCAGTACAGCACTCAGCATTTTGGAAGGTTCTTCGATTAACTTCAAAACGCGTTTTGCTGCTTTACTATTTTCCTCTGCCAAAGAGCGCATACGGATTTTATTTACCGTTGTTAATGCCGTCTCTGCAGAAGAGAAATATGCGGATAATATGAGTAAAATTATAATTATAAGTATATTTACCGCGTCACTGGGCCCCAAGTCCTCATCTCCTTTTGTATCCAGGGTCGTTATGGATTATTTTCCAACCATTGTATCTGATTGGGTGAATATTGTCAAGTTTTGTCTTTTGCCAAATCAGCTTAAAGCCTGACGTTTTCTGGCCATTTCATCACTGTCGAGATATTCGTCATATGTGGTTACCTTGTCAATCATACCATTTGGCGTAAATTCAATGATACGGTTGGCGATGGTCTGGATAAACTGATGATCCTGGGAAGTGAATAAAACAACACCGGGGAATTTAATCAGACCATTGTTTACGGAAGTGATGGATTCCATATCTAAGTGGTTTGTTGGTTCATCCATTAAAAGGACGTTAGAACCAAGCATCATCATTTTGGAAAGCATAACACGAACTTTCTCACCACCGGAAAGTACATTGACTTTCTTTAATCCATCGTCGCCCTTAAAGAGCATACGTCCTAAAAAGCCGCGGACATAAGTAGCATCTTTTTCAGGGGAAAATGGCATCAGCCAGTCTACGATGGTATCGTTACTGTCAAAGTATGCTGTGTTATCCTTCGGGAAATATGAGTTGGAAGTCGTAATTCCCCATTTATAATCGCCTTCGTCCGGTTCCATTTCACCGGCAAGAATCTGGAATAAGGTTGTTGCCGCAATACCGTAAGAACCAACAAAAGCAATTTTATCATCGTGGCCAACGGTAAAGGAAACATTGTCAAGCACTTTTTCGCCATCAATCGTTTTTGAAAGATTGGTAACGGTAAGAACTTCATTCCCGATTTCGCGGTCCGGTTTAAAGTCAACATAAGGATATTTACGGCTGGATGGACGCAGAGTGTCTAACTCGATTTTTTCCAGCGCACGTTTTCTGGAAGTAGCCTGTTTGGATTTGGAAGCGTTTGCACTGAATCGCTGGATAAATTCCTGCAATTCCTTGATTTTTTCTTCCTTCTTTTTATTGGCTTCTTTCATCTGTTTAATCATTAACTGGCTGGATTCATACCAGAAATCGTAGTTACCTGCATAAATCTGCATTTTGCCGTAATCTAAGTCAACGGTATGAGTACATACTTTGTTGAGGAAATAACGGTCATGGGATACTACAATAATTGTATTCTCAAAATCAATGAGAAATTCTTCTAACCAGCGGATGGAGTCCAAATCCAAATGGTTTGTCGGCTCATCGAGAAGAAGAATATCCGGGTTGCCAAATAAGGCGCGTGCTAACAAGACTTTAACCTTGTCTGTGTCCGGCAGTTCGCTCATCTGCTTATAGTGAACTTCCGTTGCGATACCAAGTCCGTTTAACAAGGTGGCAGCGTCAGCTTCTGCTTCCCATCCGTTCATGGTGGCAAACTCAGCCTCGAGTTCGCTTGCACGCATACCATCTTCTTCGGAAAAGTCCTCCTTTGCATAAATGGCATCTTTTTCCTTCATGATGTCATACAATTTTTGATTTCCTGCGATTACAGTGTCCAAAACAATTTGGTCGTCATATTTAAAATGGTCCTGCTCCAATACGGAAAGACGCTCGCCGGGTCCTAAGCTGATTTCACCGGTTGTCGGCTCTAATTCGCCGGAAAGAATTTTCAAAAAAGTAGACTTTCCTGCACCATTGGCACCGATGATACCGTAGCAGTTTCCTTCGGTGAATTTAATATTCACTTCCTCGAAAAGCGCTTTTTTTCCGAAACGTAATGAGATGTTACTTGCTTGAATCATAATTTCCTCCATGTTTGTTTCATACTAAAGTTTTTGCCATAAGGCATAACATATCTATTCTATTTTACTAGAAATTCTCTAAATTGCAAGGATTTCTTTACAGCAGCGGAGGAATATGGTACATTTTATCATGCAGAAAAAAGCTGCCGGGCGTGCAGCTGATTTAGAAAGGGAGATATTATGCCAACGAAAAAACAAAAACAGGCTGTAATCCGACAGCTTTTAATTCCAATAATTTTGATTATTGCGGCACTTTTGTACCAGCCGGTAAAAGGGCTTTTTGTCTCAAAGGAAAAACCTGTTGAGACAAAAGCGGATGGTGGCAGCCTTACGGTTTCTTATATCGATGTGGGACAGGGGGATGCTACGCTTATTCAAAAAGGAAACTTTAGTATGTTAATTGATGCCGGGAAAAATGAAAAAGGGCAGATGGTTGTTTCTTATCTGAAGAAAAAAGGTATTAAAAAGTTAAATATATTAGTGGGAACTCATCCGGACAGTGACCATGTCGGAGGTCTTGATGATGTCATTAACAATGTTCAGGTAGACACGGTGTATCTGCCTGAGGCAAAAAAACAGACGAAAACGTACCGGGATGTGGAAAGTGCCTTGAAGAGTGTGAATAAGACGGCACAGATGCCGGAAATCGGAAAGGAATATCGATTTGAAAAAAATGTGGTAATCCGTTTTTTGGGACCGCTCAAAAATTATAAGGAAGCAAATAATAATTCTTTGGTGGTGCAGCTTGCCTATGGGAAAAACCGCTTTTTGTTTATGGGCGATGCGGAAGAAAAAGCAGAAGAGGATATGATAAAAGAGAATTACGATCTCGAATGTGATGTGCTAAAAGTTGGGCATCATGGAAGTTATACGGCAACGGGGGATAATTTTCTTACAAAAGCGGATCCGGCGTATGCTGTTATCAGCGCGGGAAAAGACAATTCTTATGGACATCCTCATGCAGCTACTCTTGCTAAGCTTGAGGATGATGATGTGCAGATATACCGCACGGATACGATGGGAACGATTGAGGCAGTTTCAGACGGGAATCAGATTCATATGGAAACGGAGAAGGGGAAAATAAACGAATAGTTGATAGTTGCATTTTCAAGGGAATCCCATTATAATAAGTAAGATACCACATAAGAAGGAGGAGCCATATGGAGGAAGAAAAGACAGTCGGATTGGTTGAAACGTTTGATACCGGTGAATTGTCAACGGAATTGATTCCGCCGAATTTTACAGATCCGGATGATTTGTTTGAAATCTTGAAAAAAACGGTCAGCAGTTACCATCCTTCCAATGATTTGGAGATGATTAACAAAGCTTATGAACTGGCGAAGGATGCCCATAAAGACCAGAAGAGAAAATCCGGCGAACCATACTTGATTCACCCGGTATGTGTGGCGATAATTCTTGCACAGCTTGAGATGGATAAGGAGACCATCGTGGGGGGGCTGCTTCACGATGTTGTTGAAGATACAAAATATACGACAGAAGATTTGACAGAGATGTTCAGCGCAGAAATTGCGGCATTGGTGGATGGTGTTACGAAATTGACACAGTTGAATTATTCTTCTGATAAATTAGAGTTACAGGCGGAAAATCTGCGTAAGATGTTTCTTGCGATGGCGAAAGATATCCGCGTAATTATTATTAAACTGGCTGACCGCCTTCACAATATGCGGACAATGCAGTTTATGAAGCCGGAGAAACAGAAAGAAAAATCAAAAGAAACGATGGAGATTTATGCGCCGATTGCGGATCGACTTGGTATATCCAAAGTAAAGGTTGAATTAGATGATTTGTCTTTACAGTATTTAGAGCCGGAAGCTTATCGGGATTTGAGCGAACAGTTTAATGCCATCAAGGAATATAAGGAAAATTTCGTAAAAGAAATTATGGAAGAAGTGGATAAAAGGCTGATTGAAAACAATATCAAGGCGACCATTGACGGACGTGTGAAACATTTATTTAGTATTTACCGCAAGATGGCAAAACAGCATAAGACATTAGACCAGATTTATGATTTATTTGCGATTCGTATTATTGTGGACAATGATCAGGAGTGCTACACGGCACTTGGTATTATTCATGAGATGTATAAACCGATTCCGGGACGTTTTAAAGACTACATTGCGATGCCGAAACCGAATCATTACCAGTCTCTGCATACGACACTGATTGGTCCGACCGGTCAGCCGTTTGAAATTCAGATTCGTACGTATGAAATGCATCGAACGGCAGAATATGGTATTGCGGCTCACTGGCGTTACAAAGAGAGCGGTGGAAGCAACAGCTCCAAAAATCAGAGAGAAGAAGAGAAGATGGCATGGCTGCGTAGAATTTTGGAATGGCAGCATGACATGGATGATAATAAGGAATTTTTGAGTTCCATTAAAAGTGATTTGGATTTGTATTCCGACCGAATTTACTGCTTTACACCAAATGGAGACGTAAAAAATCTTCCTGCCGGCTCCACACCGATTGATTTTGCCTATGCTGTCCACACAGCAGTGGGAAATAAAATGGTGGGTGCCAGAGTAAATGGCAGTATCGTGAAACTGGATTATGAGATTCAAAATGGTGACCGCATTGACATTATTACCAGTCAAAACAGCCGTGGTCCAAGCCGTGACTGGCTAAATCTTGTCAAGAGCAGTCAGGCAAAGAATAAAATTAACCAGTGGTTCCGTAATGAATTTAAGGAAGATAATATTATTAAAGGAAAAGAACTTTTGCATACTTACTGCAAAAACAAAGGCATTGACCTTTCGGTTCTTTTGCGAAATGAATATACAGCAGCCTGCATCCGCAAATATGGATTTCGTGACTGGGAGTCTGTGTGTGCCGCAATTGGGCATGGTGGATTAAAAGAAGGACAGGTTGTTAATAAGTTACAAGATGAGTATAACAAGAAAAACAAACGCATTGTTTCGGATGCTCAGGTGCATGAAGTAATTGAGAATGCAAAAGAGGCAAAGCAGGTGGCAGAACACACATCCAAAGAACACTTAAAGAGCAAAAGCGGCATTATTGTGGAAGGTTTGGATGATTTGGCAGTTCGTTTTTCGAAATGCTGCAGCCCGGTTCCGGGAGATGAAATTGTTGGATTTGTTACAAGAGGCCGCGGTGTGTCAATTCACCGTACCGATTGTGTGAATATGATTCATCTGCCGGTATCGGAGAAAAACCGCCTGATTGAAGCTGAATGGAGTCCGGAGGCAAAAGACAGCGGTGAAGTTTATCCGGTTGAAATCGTCATTTACTGTTATAACAGAAGTGGTGTATTGTTTGACATTTCCCGTATTTTTACGGAAAATAACATTGATGTGAAATCCATGAATGTCCGCACAACCAAGCAGGAGCGCGCAACGATTACCGTTGGATTTGAAACACATGGTGTGGAACAGTTAGACCGGTTAATCAGTAAATTAAAATCCGTAGAAAGTGTAAACGACATTGAGCGAAGCACGAACGGTTAAAAAGGGAGAAATATTATGGAAATCATTATGCTGACAGTAGGTCAGGTATGTACTAATTGTTATATCATTCATCAGGAAGGTACCAATTCTTGTGTTGTGATTGACCCTGGTGACGAAGCAAAAAAAATAGCAGACCAGATTCGCAAAAACGGCTGGAACTGTGAGGGGATTTTATTAACACACGGACACTTTGACCACATTACCGGCGTGAGTGACCTTGTCTCTTATGTTGGTGGAAAAGTGTATGCTTACAGGGAAGAACTTGATGTTTTGAAAGACCCGCATCTGAATGCCAGTGCGATGGCAGGCTATGAGGTGGCAATTGAGCCTGAGATGTTACTGCGTGACGGTGAGAAACTTGAAATTGCCGGATTTGTATTCCGTGTCATTTATACGCCGGGGCATACGAAAGGCGGATGCTGTTATTATGAAGAAAAGGAGAAGGCTTTATTTAGTGGAGATACCATTTTTATGGAATCGATTGGCAGAACGGATTTGCCGACCGGAAATACGGCACAGTTGTTAGATTCCGTGCGGAATAAAGTGCTTGTGCTGCCGGATGATGTTAAAATTTATCCGGGACATGGGCCGGAAACAACGGTTGCCTATGAGGCGGCAAACAATCCATATGCATAGGGGATTTATGTATGATTACTTTTGAAATGAAGAAAAATGACAAAAAGCCATTGGAATTTGCTTATGATATGAGAGCACTTTCCCAAAGTTTTTTTCCGGAACACCCTTGTGAAATTAAAGAGAGGGAAGACTGGAAAGAGCAAGAGGGATATCCCTTGTCATGTTATTTTGGAGATGAGCTTTTCTTTCATTTGGATTTACCGATAGGCTATGATAAAAACAGTGTAAAAGCTGCGGTGTACAGACAGTTTTCAGAGAAAGCAAATAAGACACTGCCATGGGGGATTCTTACCGGGATTCGTCCTGCGAAAATTCCACTTCGCATGCTTTTTGAAGGGAAAACCAAAGAAGAAGTCCGTGAGTGCTTAAAAGAAGAATATCTGGTGAGCAAAGCAAAGATTTCTCTTGTGATGGATGTTGCAGAGAAAGAATATGAGATGGTAAAAGATTTGGATGAAAAAAACGGATACAGTGTCTACATTGGAATTCCGTTCTGCCCTTCCATCTGCCAGTACTGTTCCTTTTCTTCTTATGATTACAAGAGTTATGCCACAAAGGTGGATGCCTATTTAGAGGCACTGGAAAAAGAGATGGCTGCTTTTAGTCTGCAGGCCGGAGAGAGACCGCTGCATACCATTTATGTGGGGGGCGGAACGCCGACATCTCTGAATGAACAGCAGTTACAGAAACTGATGGATATGATACAAAAGCATCTGGATGTAAAAAAGGCACTTGAGTTTACGGTGGAAGCCGGGAGACCGGACAGTATTACAATGGAAAAACTTGAAATTTTAAAACGTGCCGGTGTGACGCGTATTTCCATTAATCCACAGACAATGAAGCAGCATACATTAGAATTGCTCGGCAGAAATCACACAGTAGAACGTGTGAATGAAACATTTTGGATGGCACGTAAGGCTGGTTTTGATAACATTAATATGGATGTGATTGTTGGATTGCCGGAAGAAGATGAAGTAGATTTTTGCAATACGATGTATAAAATCCATGAACTTGACCCGGACAGTGTCACCGTGCATACGCTTGTGATTAAGAGGGCGTCCAGAATGAGACGTGAACAGATGGAGAGAGGTGGAGAAATTCGCCCGGAAGATACACTGATTCCGATTATTCAGAAGGCAAGCGAGGATATCTTAAGAGATTACGGATATCTGCCGTATTATATGTACCGCCAGAAAAATAAGGCAGGTACCACAAGAAATACAAATCAGGAAAATGTTGCCTATGCAAAACCGGGTAAGGAGTGTTTATATAATACGTTAATCATGGAAGAATGGGAAACGATTGCGGCACTTGGCAGCGGCGGCTCCACAAAGTATGTCATTCATGAAGAAAACCGTATGGAGCGCATTGAAAACGTAAAAAGTGTGGATGATTATATTCTCCGCATTGATGAGATGATAGAAAGGAAAAAGAAATTATGGCATTAAAGAAAAAACCAACAACCGGAATGAAAGACATTCTGCCAAGAGAGATGGAGATTCGAGATTATGTAATCGGACAGATTAAAGAGACATATCGTACTTTTGGTTTCCAGTCGATTGAGACCCCTTGTGTGGAACATATTGAAAATTTGAATAATAAACAGGGCGGTGAAAATGAAAAACTCATTTTCAAAATTTTGAAACGTGGTCAGAAACTGAATTTGGAGACGGCAGAAACCGAAAGCGATTTGGTTGATGGTGGTCTGCGCTATGACCTTACAGTGCCGTTATCCAGATATTATGCGAATAATGCAAATGAACTGCCGGTTCCGTTTAAGGCACTTCAGATGGGAAATGTATGGCGTGCTGACAGACCGCAGCGTGGACGTTACCGCCAGTTTATGCAGTGTGATATTGATATTTTGGGTGAGCCGTCAAACTTAGCGGAAATTGAATTGATTCTCGCAACGACGACGCTGCTTGGTAAACTGGATTTTGAAAACTTTACCATCCGCATTAATAATCGTAAAATCTTAAAAGGAATGGCTGCTTTCTGCGGATTCCCGGAAGAAGAATACGACGAGGTGTTTATCATTCTTGATAAGATGGACAAGATTGGTATGGACGGCGTTGTGGCAGAACTTTTAGAGGCCGGTTATGCCGGTGAATCCGTAGAAAAATGTAAGACTTTATTTGAGACAGTAACAAGTGATATTGAGGGCGTACGCTATATGAAAGATACGCTTGGCGAGTTTTTGGAAGAGGGATCTGCCGAAGATTTGGAGACTATTATTTCTACAGTGGAAAAAGTTAAAACAGCAAATTTTAAAATTGTTTTTGACCCGACACTTGTCCGTGGTATGAGTTATTATACCGGACCAATTTTTGAAATTGCGATGGATGAGTTTGGCGGTTCTGTCGGTGGCGGCGGACGTTACGATGAAATGATTGGAAAGTTCACCGGAAATAACACATGTGCATGTGGATTTTCCATTGGATTTGAGCGTATTGTTATGCTGCTTTTAGAGCGTGATTACAAAGTGCCGTCGGCAGCTCAGAAAAAAGCCTATTTGATTGATAAAAAAGCATCTGCGGATGTGATCGCAGAAGTAATCGAAAAGGCAAAAGCCGAAAGAGAAAAAGGAATTATTGTTGCTATTAATATTATGAAAAAGAACAAAAAATTCCAGAAGGAACAGCTCATGGCAGATGGCTATGAAGAGATTGAAATGATTTACGCAGATTAATTAGCAAAACAAACCGATACAATCGGGTTATCTATGGAGGTTATTATGGCAGAGTCAATGACAGGATTAAAGCGCACATGCCGATGCGCGGAATTAACAACAGAAAATATTTCTCAAACCGTTACCGTGATGGGATGGGTTCAGAAAAGTCGTAACAAAGGCGGAATTGTCTTTGTGGATTTAAGAGACCGTTCCGGTATTATCCAGCTTATTTTCGAAGAAAGCAATGTTGGAAAAGAAGGGTTTGAAAAAGCAGCAAAATTAAGAAGCGAGTTTGTTGTGGCTGTTACAGGAACTGTTACAAAGCGTTCCGGTGCGATCAATGAGAATTTGAAAACCGGTGAGATTGAAGTGGTTGCCACCGATATCCGGATTCTTTCGGAATCGGAAACGCCACCATTCCCAATTGAGGAGAATTCAAAAACAAAAGACGAACTTCGTTTGAAATATCGTTATCTTGATTTGCGTCGTCCGGATTTGCAGCGTAATCTGATTTTGCGCAGTAAGGTCGCTATGGTTGCACGCCAGTTTTTGGCAGATGAAGGATTTTTGGAGATTGAAACACCAATTTTGATTAAGAGTACACCGGAGGGAGCACGTGATTATCTTGTGCCAAGCCGTGTGCATCCGGGCAGTTTTTATGCGCTGCCACAGAGTCCGCAGGTGTTAAAACAGCTCCTTATGTGTTCCGGTTATGACCGTTATTTCCAGATTGCAAAATGTTTCCGCGATGAGGATTTGCGTGCAGACAGACAGCCGGAGTTCACACAGATTGATATGGAATTATCTTTTGTTGATGTGGACGATGTTCTGGATGTCAATGAGAGATTATTACAGAAAATGTTTGCTTTGATTGATGTGGATGTTCCGCTCCCAATTCCACGTATGACCTGGCAGGAAGCAATGGACCGTTTTGGGTCGGATAAGCCGGATACCCGCTTTGGCATGGAGCTTAATGATGTGACAGAAGTCGTTAAAAACTGTGGTTTTGGCGTATTTACCGGTGCCATTGAAAATGGCGGTTCCGTGCGTGGTATTAATGCGAAGGGACAGGGCGCTATGCCACGTAAGAAGATTGATAAATTAGTTGACTTTGCAAAAGATTTTGGTGCCAAAGGACTTGCTTATCTGTGTATCAATGAGGATGGCAGCTATAAATCTTCTTTTGCAAAATTTATGACAGAAGAGGAATTGAAAAACTTAGTAGAAGCAATGGCTGGTGAGCCGGGTGATTTGCTGTTGTTTGCAGCGGATAAAAATAAAGTTGTCTGGGATGTGCTTGGAAACCTTCGTCTGGAGCTTGCGAAACAGATGGATTTGCTTGACAAAAATGAATTTAAGTTCCTCTGGGTAACGGAGTTTCCGCTTCTTGAGTTCAATGAGGAACTGGGCCGTTTCCAGGCAATGCACCATCCGTTTACAATGCCGATGGAAGAGGATATTCCATATCTGGAAAGTGATCCGGGACGTGTTCGTGCACAGGCTTATGATATTGTATTGAATGGTACGGAAATCGGTGGAGGTTCCATCCGAATCCACCAGAACGATATTCAGGAGAAGATGTTTGAAGCATTAAACTTCTCCAAAGAAGATGCGTATGAGCAGTTTGGATTTTTGTTAGATGCCTTCAAATACGGCGTTCCGCCTCATGCAGGACTGGCCTATGGTCTGGATCGTCTGGTTATGCTGATGGCAAAGGAAGACAGTATTCGTGAGGTAATTGCATTCCCGAAAGTAAAAGATGCTTCTTGTCTGATGACAAATGCACCAAGTCCGGTGGATGCAAAGCAGTTAGATGAATTAGGTATTATGGTTGAAGAAAAGGAGGAACAGGCAGAATGAGTGTAGCACAAAAAAGTTTTGGAACAACCAAGAATGGGGAAGAGGTAACTCTTTACACCATCACAAACAAGAATAACGTATCGGTAAGCGTCATTGATTATGGTGCAAACTTAGTGTCTTTGATGGTACCGGATAAAAACGGCAATGTGGAAGATATTGTTCTTGGATTTGATAACGTTGCCGGTTATGAAGTGAATGGATGCTTTTTCGGCGCGTTCATCGGACGTCATGGAAACCGCATCGGCGATGCCAAATTTGAGTTAGACGGTGTAACGTATGAGCTTGAGAAAAATGATGGAAAGAATAATCTGCATGGCGGCACACCGGGCTATCATCAGGTTATGTACCAGGCAGCAGTTGGTGACAACAGTGTCACATTTACCCGTGTAAGTCCGGATGGAGAGCAGGGATATCCGGGAAATCTTGATGTGAGTCTGACCTATACGTTGACAGATGACAATGAATTAAAATTGCATTATGTGACAAAATCAGACAAAAACACACTTTGCAATTTGACAAATCATAGTTACTTTAACTTAAAAGGACACAAGGGCGGACAAATTACGGACCACATTGTGACGATAAAAGCAAACGGCTTTACGTCGACAAGTGACGATTTGATTCCGGACGGAACAATTGTAGATGTGACCGACACACCAATGGATTTCAGAAAGCCAAGATGTGTAGGTGACGATATTGATTCCGATTATCCACCGATTGTTTTGGCAGGTGGTTATGACCACAACTATGTTTTGGATAAGCCGGAAGGAACTTTTGCAAAAGTAGCAGAAGTGACAGAAAAGGAAAGTGGCAGAACAATGGAAGTGTATACAGACCTTCCGGGCATGCAGCTTTATTCCGGAAACTTTATTGAGAATGAGAAAGGAAAAGATGGACAAACTTATACAAAGAGAACCGGTATCTGCTTTGAAACGCAGTTTTTCCCGAACTCCATCAATGTTAAGTCCTTTACGCCATGCGTGATTAAGGCAGGCGAAACCTTTGAATCCGAAACAATGTATAAATTTATCTTTTAGTTAGGAAATACTTACGACCGACAAATGCTAAGCTTTCTAATCTGATAAGTGATGGTGTTTGTCGGTTTTGCATAACAAAAAGGAAGATGGCGGGGAACCATCTTCCTTTCTGCATTAAAAAGAGGAGAAAGTTTGGTTTAAAAACACCAAAACAATTTATGAAAAAAAGAATCTTGTAAGCAAATTCATGTTACAATCGTTAGTATAGGGGTTAGATGTTAGGATAGTTTTGCGAAAATGTAAACGTTTTGTTAACATGGGAAATTTACGGTAATTCTTTTTTGTGGGAATAACGAAACAAGATATGGTTGAATACTATAGGATAAAAAGGCAGCTTTGATTTTACTAAAGGAGAGTGAATGGTGAAAAGTGTATTGGGAAAATTGATTCAAAGAGAATTTGGAAAAGAACGGTATGCGTGCTATGCCGATAAATTAAAGAGAAAACAAAGTATGGACGTGTTTTGCGATATTTATGAGAAATTGAGTCATTCGTCGGAAGAAGAACTGGATTTGGCGTTAAAAGGACTTTTGGACACCGTGCAGCAGTCAATTGGAATCAGCCGCAACTTTATCTATATTGTGACTGGTTTTGCAGTTACGGTGCTTACGCTTGTTTTTTTACAGCTTCCTGCGGTGGTGTTTGCCATAACAGCAGTGACCGCCGGACTTATTTTTTTGTATAAGACGTGTGAATTTGTGAAAAACCGGTACTGTGACCGTGACATCCGCATTGTTTTGATTTATAAGATTGCTCTCTTTCATCTTTTGGAAGAATCTTGTTTACAAGAGGAGCAACATGAGCTATAATAGCGGTATGTCAATAAATCCGGGGAGCTTGCAGACAGGCTGAGAGGAAGGTGACACCTTCGACCCGAAACCTGATGTGGGTAATGCCAACGGAGGAAGAATCTATGGAGGACCACATTTGTGGTCTTCTTTTTTTGAATGGAGGATAAGAATGAGTAATTATACGACACAGATGGATGCAGCGAGAAAAGGAATTATCACACCGGAGATGGAGCGGGTCAGCGCTTATGAAAATTTCGATGTGGAAGAACTCCGCGAGTTAGTTGCAAAAGGACAGGTTGCGATTCCTGCCAATAAAAATCACAAATGCTTAAAAGCTTATGGAATCGGTTCCCGTTTGAAAACAAAAATCAATGTTAATCTTGGAACGAGTAAGGATTGTCTTGATTTGGATGTGGAAATGAAGAAAGTACAGGCGGCTGTCGATATGGGTGCTGAGGCAATTATGGACTTGAGTTCATTTGGTGATACACAGAAATTCCGCCGTAAATTGACAAGTGAATGTCCGGCTGTTATTGGTACCGTGCCGATTTATGATGCCGTTGTTTACTATAACAAAGCATTAAAAGACATTACTTCCGATGAGTGGATGGAAGTCGTAAAAATGCACGCCAAAGACGGTGTTGATTTTATGACCATTCACTGTGGAATTAACCGTGCCACAGCAGACCGTTTTAAACAGAATCTGCGTCACACCAATATTGTATCCCGCGGCGGTTCCATTATTTTTGCATGGATGGAATTAACCGGAAATGAAAATCCATTTTATGAGAGATATGATGAACTTTTGGATATCTGCGAAGAGTATGATGTGACAATCAGTTTAGGAGATGCCTGCCGTCCGGGAAGTATTGAAGATGCCGGAGACATTTCGCAGATTTCCGAATTGGTTGCACTTGGTGAACTGACACAGCGTGCATGGAATCACAATGTACAGGTTATGGTTGAGGGACCGGGTCATATGCCGCTGAATCAGATTCGTGCAAACATGGAAATTCAGCAGACGGTATGTAAGGGAGCGCCATTTTACGTATTAGGACCTTTGGTGACCGATGTTGCACCGGGTTATGATCATATTACCAGTGCGATTGGTGGAGCAATTGCTGCGACTTATGGTGCATCATTCCTTTGCTATGTAACACCGGCAGAGCACTTGCGTCTCCCTACACTTGAAGATGTTAAAGAAGGAATTATTGCTTCCCGCATTGCAGCCCATGCTGCGGACGTGGCAAAAGGACTGCCGGGTGCAAAAGACTGGGATTTTGAAATGAGCGAAGCACGTCGCAATCTTGATTGGGAAAAGCAGTTTGAACTTGCCATTGACCCGGAAAAAGCACGCCGTTACCGTGCAGAAAGCAAACCGGAAAAAGAAGATACATGTACGATGTGCGGAAAAATGTGTGCCGTAAGAAATATTAATAAAATTCTTCGAGGTGAAGACGTCGATATCATGGACTAAACGAATTACTATCTTGCAAAACACCCTCCATTAGGTGTATAATAATACTGCATTAATGTGCGGATATTATACCCATGGAGGGATTTTTTATGAAGAAAAAGATTTTGGATTTTTTAATTAAGATTGGAAAGAAGTGTAAACCACTTACCTACCCGGTAATGATTGTAGTCATTGCCTTTTTGACAATTTATCATGCGATAAGAAATCTATTTATAAAAAAGGAGAATAAATGGAAATCTCTTGTGACCGGTGCCATCTGTCTGGTTGCCGTTGTAGGAGCTGTTCTTGTCCTGCCATCACTGGCGGATGAGATGACGGGTGAGAGCCAGACCGAGACTGTGTCAGAGGAGGAACTTGAGCCGACGATGACACCGGATGTGACGGTGGAGCCGGTTGTGACTGAAGAACCGGAAGAAAAGCAGGACAGTGAGGAGACAGAATCGGCAGAAGAAACGACAAAACCGGAAGAAGAGAAAAAAGACGAGGAAAAGGCGACGGATGAGCCACAGGCAACTGAGGAACCGCAATATCAGTCAGCAGCCAAACAGGATGAATCCGATAATCTGCCAAAAGAGGAAAAGAAGGCAATTAAGAAAAAGAGAGAAGCGGCACCGGTTCAGTTAGAAAAACCGACCTGCCAGGTGGTAGAGCAGCCGGTAGGGCCGTATACATATCCGATGGATTCAACCATCAAAGTAAAAGTAGAAGTAACACCGCCGGCAGGAGCCGGTTATGAGTGCCAGTGGTATGTAAGCAAAACGGCAAACGGTACCGGTGAGGCGCTGGTTGGAAATGGAGCAAAGACAACAACGTATTCCATTCCGAAAGATACCGGAGCCGGTGATTATTATTTCTACTGTATGGTGAAAAGTGTTGACAATAACCAGTATGATTTAGATTCTGAAGAAGTACGCAGCGATGATGTAGTTGTGACAATTCAGAAGGGTGAGCCGCAGCTTTCTGATTTTGATATCAGTACGATTAAAGAGGAATACTATTATACCGGAGAAATCATTAATCCAACTATTGTGTCTTCGAAAGAGGGAATGGGAAGTGCTTACATTGTTGTGAAAGATGGCACGACAGAAAACCGTCCGAAAGCAGACAGTGATGATCCTTATGCGATTTATCTGCATGTCAGCAAGGGTAGTAACTATAAGGCAAAAACAATTGATTTGAATAAAACAATTACCATTAAGCGTTATCCGACACCAACGAAACCGTACAAAGTCAGTGGTACAAAAGGAAAACTTGTCGATGGAAAACAGTGGTATACTTCAGATGTAAAGATTGTACCGATGAGCGGCTATTTGATTTCAACGGATGAGAGTGATTTTAAAGATTCCATCATTTGTTCATCCGATGGTACGAATCAGGGACCACTTAAGGTTTATTTAAAAAATAAAAATAATAAAGGAATCACCGGTGCAATAACGGTGGCAGAAAAGCGGGATGGACAGATTAATATTGATAAGACCAAACCGACAGCAACGATAACTTATGAAGGAAAACAGTATTCGGATGCCGATCATGAACTTGGCGAGGATTGCTTTAATCATGAAGTTGTATTTTCTCTGAGTGCAGAGGATGAGACGAGTAAAGTGGACAGCCGTGCTTATGTGCTGGCAACAAAGGCGATGACGGCAAGCCAGTTAAAGTCAGCTTCCTGGGTTACTCTTGCAGAAGGGGACACGGTTACGTTCAGCCAGGAGGGAAAACGTATTTTCTATGCCCGTGTAATCGATAAGGCGGGAAATACAACTTATTCCGCATCAAATCAGATTACTGTGGATAAGACCCTGCCGGAAATTTTGTGTGGAAGTAAAAAATTAGGGGATACGAAAAGTTATATTGCAGATCGCAAAAAAATTACAGTTACGGATGACTATCTTTCAAAGGTTACTGTGAAAAACGGTTCCAATACGGTTCTCACAAAAACAGAAGATGATATCACAAAGGGAAGTGTATCGTTTGTCATTGAGAGAACCACGGAAACGAATGATGATATTGTCTATGAGATTACAGCAGAGGATAAGTCCGGTAATCAGAAAGTTACGACATTGACACTGAAAAATCCGGTACTTGATGTCGATGCGAAAAACCTCGATTTTGGCAGTGGCAGCTCGGCGCTGACTTATGGTTATGAAGAGGTGGAAGCACAGGCGGTAAGTTTGATAAATAAAGCAAACAATCAGCCGGTGGCAGCAGATTCCATTACATTGGAAGGTGCAAATGGAGAAGCAGAGTATTTTGAAGTTGCAGAGGGTACAAAAATACGTCCAAAACAGGGACTTCATGCAGGAACTTATACCGAAGCGGTTCGGATTGCTTATAATGGAGATGCTGAATCCGAGGTGACCTGCAAATGCAGCGTAACGATTAAAAAAGCCAACATATTAGTGCGTTACACCGGTCAGAAAGATGTCGGTTATCATACGCTGCCGGATTTGAAAGGAACAATTGAGTACACAGCGACGGATTTTAAAAATGGAGACACAAAGGATGTATTTGTAAAAGATGCAGATTTTGTGGCACCGAAATTATATTATATGGATGAAAATCAGAATAGTCAGGAATTTACATCGGATAAACGTGCAATGGAAACGATGCAGCTGATTCCGGATGGCGGTTCTTCACACGACTATGAATTTTCATATGCAGCCGGTGAACTGGAAGTGAAACATCATGTACTTCGTGACGGCTATGTGATTGAGGGTAAAAAGGTAAAAGGCTACGATTGGTATGTATCAGATTATGTAGCCATCCGCCCGGCGGCGAATTATCAAATTAGTGATTCGGAAGCAGCAGATTCTTTCGCTTCCCAGACACAGTCGATTTCCGTGGCTGGGCCGACAAACGGTGTAGAGAAAAGTTTTTATGTTATGAATACACGGACGGGTGAAATTTCTGCGCAGATGAAAGAGACGATAAAAATAGATAATACGGCTCCGTATTTTAGAAATGGAGAAGGTATTACCGTATCCTCCAATCTGTGGGCTGAGTTTTGTAATTCCGTAAGTTTTGGACTGTTTTTTAATCAGACCAAAGCGGTATCCATCCGCGCAACGGATGAAGAGAGCGGACTGGAACCAATTCAGTATTGTATATCGGAAAAAGCCGTGGAAGGAACAGCAGAGAGTTTAGATACCAAATTAAACTGGGTAACGTATGAGGATGGATTTTCGATTTCACCGGAGGAATATGAGAGTGCGGTTATTTATGCAAAAATAACAAATCATGCCGGTTTGTCAACTTATATATCTTCCAATGGTTTGGTGTTTGATAACAAGCAGCCGGAAATCAATAAGGTTGAAAATGGAAAAGAACAGGGTATCGTGGATGAAAAAGAATATATCACGGAAGTTTTGTCCTTAAAAGTTTCAGACGGTAATTTAAATGAGACAACACTCTATGAGGGAACCGATGTTACGGCATCCGGAAGTGCCCTTTCGATTGTTGAAGAGTCGGAAGGGATGAAGACGGCGGAGAAGGAGATTGCCTGCCCACAGAAAGGCTCTAAGACTTATACCGTGGTAGCGAGAGATTCGGCCGGTAATAATGCGGAGCGTGAGTTTACGATTACGAAACCGATTTATGATATTACGGCAGATACGCTTAAAATTGCGGATGCGGTTTATGGTTACACATCAACGCCACAGACCAAAATAACCTTTAAAAATACGGATAAGGCAAATGCAGACGCTACGATACAGAAAGTCATTCTTGGTGATGACAAACATTTTGAAGTGAAAAACACAGGAAATGAATTCTGGATTGCTGCCAAAGAAGGACTTTCACATGGTAAATATGCAACGGATGTGACACTGGTTTATAACGGTGGCAAAGAAGCAAAGACGACATGTGGTTTTTCTGTTGACAAAGCGGTTTTGAAGGCAACATATTTGGGCGATGATTTGTATTATCATGAAACGTTAGCTAAGGGCTCTGTAAAAGTAACCGGATTTGTAACGCAGAACGGTGTTGTGGAAACACCGGAGACGGCAGCCGGCTATGTGGCTCCAACGGTTGATTTTACACAGACAGCGAAAGAGACAAAAGAGCTTACACCAAAAGGCGGCAAGGCAGATAATTATACCTTTGAGTATGTGTCCGGTCTGCTTTTGGTTGACCGCCGCTATGCGAGTGCCGGAAAAGACGGTCAGTACCGAATTGAAGGCAGTGTTTCGGATACCGGCTGGTATACTTCGGATTTAAGGATTGTACCAAAAGATGGTTACGAACTTTTGAGAGAAGAAGAAGGAAAAGCACTGGATGAGATTGCTCTTACAAAAGATACAGACTGCGGTGAAGAAAAATTCTATATCATGAATGAGACTACGGGTGAAATTTATTATCCGAGTGTATTCAATTATAAGAAAGATACGAAAATGCCGGAAATTAAAGGTGTTGAAAAAGATGCCACATATGAGGCAAACAGCCGTGAGGTAACGGTAACGGATGAGAATCTGTCGAATGTTACCGTGAACGGTAAACCGCAGAGTATGGAAAATAATACGGTTACATTTACTTTGACAGCAGAACAGGAAACGATGGTATATGTAATTACTGCAACCGATTGTGCCGGTAATATGTCAGATTGCACAGTGGTATTAAATCAGCCGGCATCGCTCCCGGCATCAGATGACACCGATGCGGATAATGCAGGCAATTCAGGTGATAATAATACGGATGGAAATGCAGTTACACCGACCGCTTCACCGTCCCAGGCAATTGCCGGTATTGTGAAAAAGCATGTCAAGGTGGTTGACGGAGCACCGAATACAGCACTTGTAACAGGTACAAAGGATTTGAAAACATCTGTACTGTCAAATGGAGAACAGCAGGCGGTAGAAGATGGCAGTAATGCAAACATTGAATTGCGAATCAAGAATATTGACGGCAGTGTTCCTCAAAACGATAAGGAACTTGTGATTGCAAATCTGTCGGGTTATTCAGTCGGTGAATATTTGGATATTACACTGTGGAAGAAAGTAGGAAGCAGTTCAGAGAAAAAGGTAGCAAATTTGGCAAAACCGATTTCTGTAACGGTAACGGTTCCTTCGGATTTGCGGAATGCGTCGCGTGAATTTGTTGTGCTTCGTGTCCATAAAGGAAAAGTATCCGTATTGGAAGATTTGGATTCAGCAACAAATACGGTTACGTTTAAGACAGATCGTTTCTCTACGTATGCGCTTGCCTACCGTACGGCGGCAGCACTTACAACGAGACAGACAAATTCCACGAAGAATACAAGTGTGATTGGAACACTTGCGACAAATCCATCACCGGATACCGGCGATACGGCTCCGCTTCTGCCGATTGCTATTGTATTTCTTGGTTCTTTATCAGGAATACTCATAACGATGGTGCTTCGGAGAAAAATGTAATTCATCGGAGGTTTTAGCATGAAAAAAGTTAGAACACATTTGGAAGACCGTGTTCTTCCATCTTATACAAAAGGAGAAGAAATTTTTAATATGGTTTCCCATATTGCCGGTGGTGCGCTGGCAATTGCGGCACTGGTACTCTGTGTGGTTTTTGCAGTAATACACACAGATGCATGGGGTGTTGTGGGAGCAGCTATTTATGGCTCCACGATGGTTGTGCTTTATGCGATGTCAAGCATTTATCATGGTTTGAAACCGGAAATGCCTAAAAAGGTGTTTCAGGTTATTGATCACTGTACAATTTATTTTCTAATCGCAGGAACTTATACGCCGGTCACTTTGACAGCACTGAGACCACAGTACCCGGTACAGGCATTTGTGATTTTCGGTATTGTGTGGGCGTGCTGTTTCATCGCGGCAACTCTGACGGCAATTGATTTGAAAAAATATCAGATTTTGTCGATGATTTGTTATCTTGCGATGGGATGGTGTATTATTTTCTTTATTAAACCGACGGTACAGTGTCTTGGTACCGGCGGAACCGTGTTTTTGTTTACCGGCGGTGTTGCTTACACGATTGGTGCAATTTTGTATGGAATTGGTAAAAAGAAAAAATATGTGCATTCCATTTTCCACTTGTTCGTGGTGGCGGGAAGTATTTTGCACTTTTTTATGATTTTGTTTTATGTTATACTATAGCGTAAAGTGTTCCCTTATGAATGGGGATGCGGGTTGTTTAGTGGTTTTGATTGATGCAAAAGAATTTGGAGGATAAGATGATAGTAGAACCAAAAGTAAAAGGATTTATCTGCACGACAGCACATCCTGCCGGCTGCAAAGAGAGTGTAAGAAGACAGATTGCTTATTGTAAAGAAAAAGGCATGGTGGAAGGACCGAAGAAGGTATTGGTGATTGGCTCTTCGACCGGTTATGGTTTGGCAAGCCGTATTGCAGTAACATATGGTTACGGGGCAGATACGATTGGCGTGGCATTTGAGAGAGAGTCCAATGGAAGAAGAACGGCAACTGCCGGCTGGTATAACACAAAGGCATTTGAAGAGTTTGCCAAAGAAGACGGTTATTATGCAAAGTCATTTAATGGTGACGGTTTTTCGGAAGAAATGAAAAATCAGGTAATAGAGACGATTCGCAAGGATTTTGGAAAAGTTGATATGGTTGTTTACAGTATGGCAGCTCCGAGAAGAACGATGCCGGATGGAACGACAGTATCATCTGTACTGAAAACTGTGGGAAAAGAACTGACAAACAAAACCATTGATTTGCGAAATAATGAAATTAAAGATGTAACGGTACCGGTTGCCAACGAAGAAGAGATTGAAAATACCGTCAAAGTTATGGGCGGTGAAGACTGGGAAGCATGGATTCAGGCACTTGTGGATGCAGATGTTTTGAGTGACAATGCTGTTACATTAGCATATTCTTATATCGGACCGGAGTTGACTCATGCGATTTACAAAGAAGGCAGTATCGGTCAGGCAAAGAAACATCTTTTTGATACATCGAAAAAACTCACAAAAGAGTTTGAGGCGAAAGGATTGAAGGCTTACATCTCGGTAAATAAGGCGTTGGTTACACAGAGCAGTGCAGCAATTCCAATTGTCCCACTTTACATTTCTCTGCTTTATAAGATTATGAAGAAAGAGGGACTGCATGAGGGATGCATTGAGCAGATGAACCGTTTGTTTATCGACAAGCTGCCGGCTAAGGAAACAGATGCAGAAGGTTATATTCGTCTTGATGACTGGGAAATGGAAGATAAAGTCCAGAATGAAATAACAAAGCTTTGGGGCTTGGTTACGACAGAAAACATTGGCGAGCTTGGTGACATTGAAGGTTACTGGGAAGATTTTTATCACATGTTTGGTTTCCATTATGACAATGTGGATTATAGTGCTGATGTAGAAATTTAAAAATGACAGGAATATAAAAGGGGCTGCCAAAAGGGCAGCCTCTTTTCGTTTACGCTTATAATCTTGCAACTACGAAAATATCATAGATAGCACGAATTGCATCTTCGAAATCTTCATTATTTACACCGATGATAATATTTAACTCACTCGAGCCCTGATCAATCATTTTTACATTGATATGTGCGTGAGCAAGGGCGGAGAACAAACGGCCGGCAGTACCACGTGTACTCTTCATGCCGCGTCCTACGACAGCAATCAAAGCTAAATCAGATTCCAGATGAATGGTATCCGGTTTTGCTAAACGGTTGATGTCGGCAATGACTTCCTGCTCTTTTTCCTGAAATTCGTCCTGATGAACAAAAATAGTCATGGTATCAATACCGGATGGCATATGCTCAAAAGAGATACCATTGTCTTCAAAAGCGCTGAGGACTTTGCGTCCAAAACCGATTTCGGAGTTCATCATATCTTTTTCAATATTAACGGCTACAAAGCCTTTTTTTCCGGCAATACCGGTGATGGTATAAGCAGGAATCCGGCAGGTGCTTTCTACAATCATTGTTCCATCGTCTTCCGGACGGTTTGTGTTTCGGATGTTAATTGGAATACCGGCTTTTCGTACCGGGAAGATTGCATCTTCGTGGAGTACGGAAGCACCCATGTAAGCGAGCTCTCGTAATTCCATATAAGTAATGGTATGAATGACTTCCGGATTTTTTACGATACGTGGATCGGTAACTAAGCAGCCGGAAACGTCTGTCCAGTTCTCGTATAAGTTGGCATTGATTGCTTTGGCAACCAAAGAACCGGTGATATCGGAACCGCCGCGGGAGAACGTAACGACTGTACCATTTTTCATGGCACCGTAAAATCCCGGAATGACAGCGCGTTCAATTTTATCTAAATAAGTGGCAAGAAGCTCGTTGGTGGTTTCAGAATCAAAAGACCCGTCTTTGTTAAATCGGATTACATTGGCAGCATCGACAAATTCATAGCCGAGGTATTTTGCCATAATTTTTCCGTTTAAATATTCGCCACGGGAAGCAGCGTACATAGAACCTGCTTTTGCTACAAACTGTTTTTTAATGATTTCAAAATCTTCATCTAAAGAAAGATCGAGTTTCAAACCATAAATGATTTCGTTGTAGCGGTCTTTGATTTGATTTAACTGTTTGTTGAAAGCCTTGCTCTGTTCTGCCAGTTCATAGCAGTGATACAGCATATCCGTTACCTTCGTGTCATCGGAAAAACGTTTTCCCGGTGCGGAAGGGACTACATAGCGGCGGGATTCGTCTGCACGAATAATAGCGCCAACTTTCATAAACTGTTCTGCACTGGCAAGGGAACTTCCACCAAACTTAACTACTTTTTTCATGAAACATCTCTCCATATAATTTTTTTGTGTCAAAGATTTACAGACACACGATTATAGTAAACCATGTTTTTTGGTATTTTTCAAGAGTTTTTTGTGATATAATAAGAAAAAGAAATTTTACAGAGGGGGATTTGTATGGAAGGAATTACATTATATTCCATTGATTATTATAAAAGAAGTGTTTTTAAAGGCAGTTACCGGGGGATGAATTTCAGGATTTCGAAAGACGGCAATGAAGAGGAAAAGAAACTTCTTGCGACTGCGTGGAAAGGACCGTTTATACTGGAAAAGACAAAGGAGGAGCCGGTGACGATGACGTTTGATTTTTCGGACGAGGGGCTTTTAGAGGCGGATGAATGGCTGACGAAACAGCAGAAACTGTTATGTCCGGGAGCGGGAGAAGAAGTGTAACGAGTGACCTCTTGTAACTTTTTGAAAAACGAGTATAATACTAGTAGCAGAGAAACATAAGAATAAGGAGGTTATTATTACCATGACAAAAATTGATATTTTTTCCGGTTTTCTTGGTGCCGGTAAGACAACATTGATAAAAAAACTGATAAAGGAAGCATTTCAGGGAGAAAAACTTGTCCTGATTGAAAATGAATTTGGTGAGATTGGCATTGATGGCGGTTTTATGAAAGATGCCGGCATTAATGTAACGGAAATGAATTCAGGATGTATTTGCTGTTCATTGGTTGGTGATTTTGGTGCTGCATTGGAAGAGGTACTTGAGAAATATCATCCGGACCGCATTATTATTGAGCCATCCGGTGTTGGTAAATTGTCGGATGTTATTAAGGCTGTCTCCGGTGTAATGGAGAGCCATGACGATGTGCAGATGAATGGGTATGTTACGGTGGCAGACGCAACGAAGTGTAAAATGTACATGAAAAACTTTGGTGAATTTTACAACAACCAGGTTGAGAGTGCAAAGACAATTGTGTTAAGCCGGACCGGTAAAATTACGGATGAAAAGTTAGATGCTGCGTTGGCTTTGATTCGCGAGAAAAATGATAGGGCAACAATTATTACGACACCATGGGATGAGATTGATGGCAAACAAATTCTTGGTGCGATTGAGGAGAGTAATTCGCTGGAATTAGAATTGATGGAAGAAGAGGATGTATGTCCGGAGTGTGGACATCATCATGACCATGACCACGACCATGAACACCACCATCACCATGAGCACGGTGAGTGCGACCATCACGACCATGACCATGAACACCACCATCACCATGAACATCATCACCACGGGGATGGCGAGTGCTGTTGTGGACATGACCACGAGCATGGACATCATCACCATCATGCGGACGATGTATTTACAAGCATGGGTATCGAGAGTGCGCACAAATACAGTGAGGAAGAATTGACCGGTATTTTGAAAAAATTGTCTGCTGAGGATAATGGTTATGGAAACATTCTTCGCGCGAAGGGAATTGTACCGGCGACGGAAGGTGAATGGTTCCACTTTGATTTGGTACCTGGTGAGTACGAAGTACGCCGGGGCAGTGCAGACTATACCGGACGAATCTGCGTTATTGGAGCAGAGTTGAAAGAAAGTGAAATTAAGCAATTGTTTTTAGGATAAGGAATGGAGGAAACTATGTTTGGAAATCGGGATATTCCGGTCTATTTGTTTACCGGTTTTTTGGAAAGCGGTAAATCAACATGTTTTCAGGAAATACTGGAGGAAGGAAATTTTGAAGACGGCTTGCGGACCTTGTATCTGATGACAGAAGAGGGAGAAAAAGAAGTCGATGAAATGTTGCTTCGCCATAATAAAGTGGACACGGTTTTGATTGAAGACGAGGAAGATTTGACAGAAGATAAGTGTAAAGAACTTGTGAAACAGTATAAGCCGGCACGAATTGTTATTGAAGTAAACGGAATGTGGGATTTGGTTAAGTTAATCAATGAAACCATTCCGGAAAATTGGATTGTTGTGCAGACTTTTACGACGGTCAATGCGGAAACATTTTCTGTTTATATCAATAATATGAAATCATTGATTATGTCGCATTTTCAGCAGTCGGATTTAGTTATTTTTAACCGTTGTTCGTCCGATATGGACAAGGCATCCATGCGTCGAAATGTCAAAGCAATCAACCGCCGTGCCCAGGTTTTATTTGAATCAGAGGATGGCTCGGTTGAGAGTAATATTGAAGAAGAATTACCGTTTGATGTCACTGCAAAAGAAATTGTATTAGAAGATGACGATTTTGGATTGTGGTATCTGGATGTCAGTGAGCATCCGGAAAAATACGAGGGAAAAACGATTGTATTTAAAGGACAGGTATACAGAAATAGAACCTTCCCGAAAGATGCCTTTGTACCATCCCGCGCGGCCATGACTTGCTGTGCGGATGACATCGCAAAAATCGGATTCATCTGCCATTACCCGGAGGCTGATAAATTTGCAACCAACGACTGGGTTATGGTAACGGTAAAAGTAAAACCGGAATTTAGCCGTAAACAACAAGCATTAGTGCCAATGCTTTGGGCTGACAAAGTCGAAAAAACCACTCCCCCACAAGAGGAAGTTGTATACTTTAGTTAGCTACAAGCCACGCACCAAAAGAGATGCGCCATGGCATTTGCAAGCGAGCTTGCATGCCATGGCGCATCTCTTTTGGTATGAGGCGACAGCCTCTATGAGCGGAGCCGGAGGCGGAGCGAATAGCGTGGGATATTCAGCGGAGCGAATAGCGTGGGTTATTCGGCGGAGCGAATAGCGTGTGCTATTTTGTGGAGCGAATAGCGTTGCATAAGGCAAGCTATCACAAATTTTATAGATGTTTTACAAACGTTGTGCTATACTATTAATAGACAAAAGACAGAAAGAAATTTAAACAATATTGAAAGTACAAGGAGCACAACATGAAGATACTTAGCAAACAAAGAAACAGCCGAATGTGCATGATTTGCGGGCTGGATAATGAATACGGCGTGAATGCACCATTTTACAACATGGAAGATGGCAGTGTGATGACGGTGTTTCGCTATAAAGAACAGCACCAGAGCTATCCGGGACGTGTGCATGGCGGCATGATTACGGCGATGCTTGATGAGATGGGGCTTCGTTCTTTGTGGGCGAAGGAATTGTCGGAGGAGACTTTCGGTGTGACGATATCGTTGGATACCAAATACCGCAAACCTGTTCCCTATGAGACAGAATTGATTGGACGGGGTGTAGTTGTAAAAAACACGAGCCATTTTATTATTACAGATTCTTATATTATGGATAAAGACGGGGAAATTCTTGCAAATGGAAGAATTAAATACATAAAAATGGACACACAGAAGATTCAAGAGGGCGTAGAAGTGCATGAAGAAATGCCGTATCTTGTAGAGGATGGCAGGACAGAAATCGAGGGGCCATTCTTTGACAATCTGTAGCCACTATGCTATAGTAAAAGGCGACAATAATTTATGGAAAGCGTCCATGTGAACGTTTTGGTTAGGAGGAAAAATGAGTAAGATTCAGATGAAAACCCCACTTGTAGAGATGGACGGGGATGAAATGACCAGAATCCTTTGGCAGATGATTAAAGATGAGCTGTTGCTGCCATATGTTGATTTAAAGACAGAGTATTATGACCTTGGTTTGGAGTACCGGAATAAAACCAATGACCAGGTGACAGTGGATTCCGCAGAGGCAACAAAGAAATATGGTGTAGCGGTAAAATGTGCTACGATTACACCGAATGCTGCCCGCATGGATGAATATGATTTGAAAGAAATGTGGAAATCGCCAAACGGCACAATTCGTGCAATTTTAGATGGTACGGTATTTCGTGCACCAATCCTTGTTAAGGGAATCGTTCCTTATGTAAAAAATTGGACAAAGCCGATTACGATTGCACGTCATGCGTATGGTGATGTTTATAAAAATACAGAAATCAAAGTTCCGGGTAAAGGAACAGCAGAACTTGTATTTACCGCTGAGGATGGAACACAGACCAAAGAAGTAATTCACAACTTTGATGGTCCGGGAATCATTCAGGGAATTCACAATACAGAAAAATCCATTTCCAGTTTTGCACGCGCATGCTTTAGTTATGCAGTGGACACTAAACAGGACTTGTGGTTCTCTACTAAAGATACCATTTCCAAAAAATACGACCATACATTTAAGGACATTTTCCAGGAAATTTATGATACGGAATATAAAGAAAAATTCGAGAAACTTGGCATTGAGTATTTCTATACGCTTATTGATGATGCAGTTGCCCGCGTAATTCGTTCGGAAGGCGGCTTTATCTGGGCTTGTAAAAACTACGACGGAGATGTAATGTCTGATATGGTAGCTACGGCATATGGTGATTTGTCCATGATGACATCCGTTTTGGTATCACCAAGTGGTGTTTATGAATATGAGGCTGCACACGGAACGGTACAGCGTCACTATTATAAACATTTGAAAGGCGAAGAGACTTCGACAAATTCCATCGCAACTATTTTTGCGTGGACAGGCGCACTCAGAAAGCGTGGCGAGTTGGATGAGATTCCGGAATTGATGGATTTTGCGGACAAACTGGAGAGAGCCTGCATTAAGACTGTGGAAGATGGAAAAATGACAAAGAGTCTTTCTCTCATTTCCACATGTGAAAACCCGGTAATTTTGAACAGCCTTGAGTTTATTCAGGCAATTCGCGAGACATTGGATTCTTTGATGTAACATATAAAAAAAACAGACCACTGTGATACTGTAATAGTGCAGATATTGCAGTGGTCATTTTTTGGTATCGGCAGGTTTAGTTTTTAATCTGCCGTCCTTCTGTGTTTATCGTGTAATTATCTTTCATAATCAAAGCAGAAATTGGTACGAGTTGAAATCCTTTTTTCTTCAAAATTGTTAAAAGTTCATCCAGTGCTTCGGCGGTGTGTTTTCCGCCATTGTGGCAGAGAATAATCGAACCGTTGCCAAGATGTTTGTGCTCTGTGACGCGGCGTATGATGGTGGCTGCATCGTAATCTTTCCAGTCGAGGGAATCCACATCCCACTGAATCGGATAATATTTATTTTCCCGGCACACACGGATAAGAGTGTCGTTATAGTCCCCGTAAGGAGGGCGGAACAAAATCATATCTTTACCGGTTAGGTTTTTTACTTTTTCATGAGGTTTCATAATTTCTTCTTTGCATTGTGCGGCCGATAGCTGTGACATCTGTTTGTGGTTTTCACTGTGGTTTCCAAGGTCATGCCCGCCGGCGGCAATTGCTTTTACATCGTCCGGATATTTTTCAATCCAGCCACCTGTCATAAAAAAGGTTGCCTTCACTTTGTGTTTTTTCAGCGTGGCAAGAAGTGATGCGGTGTCGTCGTTTCCCCAAGCCGCATCAAAGCTGATTGAAATCTGCGGTTTTTCCTTTTCTACGCAGTAGATGGGAAGTTCTTTTTCATGAAGCAGAGATTCATTGAAAACGGCACGGTTTTCCGGATAAACAAAAAAACTTGTTGCGAGCAAAGCAAAGGATGTCAGGACGATGGCACCGATTTTTGTAAAAAGAATCAGTTTTTCCCGTTCTTGTTCGATGTTCATAGATTACCCCGCTATCGTTTTGCTATAGTTTATGGAGAGAAAATGCTTATTATGACAGGAAATCTTTTTTCTTTGCAAGGGTGTATGAATATGGTAAGATTACTACATAAGAAAATTTATGAATGAATCATTTACGAATGGAGGTATATCATGAAAAGAAGAAATTTATTGGCAGCAGTGCTTAGCTTTTCGCTGGTAATAGGGATGAGTGCACCGGTGGATTTGGCACAGGAAAGTAAGAAAACGCAGACCGCAGTATCCATCGAGGATTCGGCCGGTGAGACGTCAAAGTATGGCTATCTTCCAATTCGTCGGAAACTATTAAATTCGGATGATTTGTCATCCGGCAGAAAGAAAAAAGCAGCAAAGACAACGATTCCGTCATCGTTTGATGCTAGAGAGGAAGGGCTGTTGACGGATATCAAAGATCAAGGAGAAACGGGCATGTGCTGGACAATGTCTGTGATGGGAGCGTCTGAAGCAGATATTATACAGGATGGCTCTGAAGAATCTCCGGATTTATCAGAGTATCATCTGGCATATTCGACATACAACAAAGCCGACGATCCGCTTGGTTTGACGGTAGGGGATATTTGCAGGCCAAGAGAGAAGAATAATGATTTGTATGGCTGGGGCGGAAATTCCGTTTTAGCAACTGCTACATTAGCCAGATGGCAGGGAGTTGTAGATGAATCAGTTGCTTCTTTTGAAGATTTACAGAACAAAATTAATCGTAACGTAACGGCTGACTTACCGGATGAGGTGATGTATGATAAGGATTCCTATCATTTGCAGAACGTAGAATACATTTATATGACGAAAGCGAACCGCAACCAAATCAAACAGAAATTGATGGAGTATGGGGCAGCGGAGTGCTCTATGTATGCGCCGGAGACATCGAGTGACAATCAGATGTATGGAAATACCGGGAAAAGCAATTTTACGGCGTATTATTGTGATGATACAAGCAAGACGACCAATCACAGTGTATTGATTGTAGGATGGGATGATAATTATTCGGCAAGTAATTTTAATTCCAAATGCCGTCCTTCTTCAGACGGTGCATGGCTAATTCGCAACAGCTGGGGCGACTGCAACAGTATGGGCGGATATTTCTGGATTTCTTATGAGGATGCTATGCTGCAGGCAGAGGAGAATGAAGAGGCAGAAGTGGCATTCTTTGATGTAGAAAAAGCGGATAATTACGACAATAACTATCAATATGATGGTGGAATTCCATTTGCTTTTTCGAAAAGCTTTTTGCGTGGTGCCAATGTATTTGAAGCGAAAGCTGATGAGAAAATGCAGGCAGTTTCTTTCTATACACAGGAAGCAAATGTAAATTATGAAGTATCAATTTATGAGAGTCCGGATTCGGATAATCCGATGTCCGGTAAATTAGTGTCTTCATTGTCCGGTACGATTGCAGAGCGAGGATATCATACCATTGATTTTGTAAAAGAAGATAAAGATGAAGTATTTATGACAAAAGGAAAGCGTTATGCAGTTGTTGTAAAATTGGAAGAGAGTGGAGATACTTCTTATCAGACTTATGAATGTACTCATAACGATTCTGCACTTACAGAAGCAGTTAGCGCAAATAAGGGCGAAAGTTATGTTCAGTATTCGGATGGCAAGTGGGAAGATTTTTCCGAACTCGAGTGGTCTAGCAAAGAAAAAAATAATGCAAATCTTTGCATTAAGATGTTTTCTGATACTTGGGATTCTACGAAAGCAACACCGACGCCGATGCCGACGATGACGGCAACACCAACGGCAGCACCAACGGCAGCACCAACGGCAACACCAACGACAGCACCAACGGCAGCACCAACGGCAACACCAACGGCTGCGCCTGTGACTACGCCGACGCAAAAGGCACAATCAACACCGGCAGCCAATAATCCGACAACCCCGGTAGTTACGGATAATCCTGTAACACCTGATAATAGCAGTGCCCGGACAGTGGTTGTGAAAAAACTAAAGTTTAAATATTCGTCGAAAAAGGTGAAAGCCGGTAAAAAAGTAAAGTTAAGTAAGTGGCTGAAAGTGACGAAAAACCGCGCAGGGGATGCAAAGATTACCTATAAATTTACAAAGAATAAATTTAAAAAATATGCTACCCTGTCAAAAAAAGGTGTCTTTAAGGCAAAGAAGGCCGGAAAGAAAAAGACGGTTTATGTAAAGGCAGCAGCGGGTGACGGCAGTAAAAAGACAGCGAATATAAAAATAAAAATTAAATGATAATAGGGGTTGACTTTTTATGTTATCCTGCATATAATGAACATATGAATAATTGTTCATATGTAAATTTACAGAAACGGAGAGTGATAAAATGCCAAGTGAAGATGAATTGTATGACTTGGCGGAATTGTTTAAGGTGTTTGGCGATTCGACCAGAATCCGGATTTTGTTTGTTTTATTTGAGAAGGATGTCTGTGTTTGTGATTTAGCGGAAACCTTGAATATGACGCAGTCAGCAATTTCGCATCAGCTAAAGATTCTAAAACAGAATAAGTTAGTAAAAGGCCGCCGCGAGGGCAAATCGGTGTTTTATTCACTGGCCGATGACCATGTGCGAACGATTATCGAGCAGGGAATCGACCATATTGCGGAATAACATAATTGAATTGGAGGAAATGAATCATGAAAAAGAAATTTAAATTACAGGACTTGGATTGTGCAAACTGTGCAGCAAAAATGGAAGAATCAATTAAGAAAATTGATGGTGTAAACGATGCAGTAGTCAGCTTTATGACACAGAAGATGACAGTAGATGCCGATGATGCGCGTTTTGATGAAATTATGGATGAGGTTGTCCGTGTTTGTGCAAAAGTTGAGCCGGATTGCCAGATTCTTTTGTAGGAGATGAGTGTATGACAAAAAAACAGAAAAAAATGAGACTTCGGATTATCATTTCCCTTGTCCTATTTGTTATCCTGTTTGTTTGTGAGCATATGGGAGTATTAGAGCCACTGCCGTGGTGGGCACAGCTTTTGATATTTGCCGTTCCGTACCTGATTGTCGGATATGACATTATTTTTAAGGCTGCGAGAAATATTTCCCATGGACAGATTTTTGATGAAAACTTTCTGATGATGATTGCCACCTTTGGTGCATTTGGCGTTGGTGAGTATTTAGAGGCTGTTGCTGTAATGCTGTTTTACCAGGTCGGTGAATTGTTCCAGGGTTATGCGGTTGGAAAATCCAGACAATCCATTACGGAAATGATGGACATCTGTCCGGAATATGCGAATATAGAAGAAGATGGGAAATTAGTGACAGTAGACCCGGATGATGTAGAAGTCGGTACGATTATTGTTGTAAAGCCGGGCGAGAGAATTCCTCTCGATGGTGTTGTTATAGAGGGCGAATCGTTAATTGATACGGCGGCACTTACGGGTGAGTCGGTACCGAGAAGAGCGTCAGAGGGCGATGAGATTATCAGTGGCTGCGTCAATGGCAGCGGAACGCTGAAAATCCGTACCACAAAGGAATTTGATGATTCGACGGTTGCCAAAATTTTGGAGTTGGTTGAGAATGCAAGCAGTAAAAAGGCAAAGGTGGAGAATTTTATCACCCGCTTTGCCAAATACTATACGCCGGTCGTTACGATTGGAGCCGTTTTGCTTGCTGTGATTCCACCACTTATTTTAGGCGGAGGCTTTGCTGAGTGGATTCAGAGAGCGTGCATTTTCCTTGTTATTTCCTGTCCGTGTGCACTGGTGATTTCGGTGCCGCTTGGATTCTTTGGCGGTATCGGTGCTGCATCTAAGATTGGTGTTTTGGTAAAAGGCAGTAACTTCTTAGAGGCGGTTGCAGAGATGACTACCATTGTATTTGACAAGACCGGAACACTGACAAAAGGCGAATTTAAAGTAACCGAAATGAAACCTGCCGGTGGTGTTTCAGAAGATAAATTATTGGAAGTAGCCGCACTTGGCGAGAGCTATTCAAACCATCCGATTGCCGGTTCGATTATCGAGGCATATGGAAAAGAAATTGAGAGAAGCCGTGTGTCAGAGGCGGTTGAAATTGCCGGCCACGGAGTTCAGATTCTCGTAGATGGTGTGATGACTTATGTCGGCAATGAAAAGCTGATGAAAAAACAGTCGATTGCTTATGAGCCGTGTGAAAGCGCCGGAACGGTTGTCTATGTGGGTCAGGAGCAGACCTTTTTAGGGGCACTTGTGATTTCCGACACCGTGAAACAGGGTGCAGCAGAGGCGATTCATAAGATGAAAAATGTTGGCGTGAAGAAGTGCGTCATGCTGACCGGTGATAGAGAAAAAACTGCGAAACATGTGGCAGATGAGTTGAAACTGGATGAAGTGCATGCTGAACTTCTCCCCGGTGATAAAGTGGATGAGGTGGAAAAACTTCTTTCTGCACAAAAAGATGGAGAACGTCTTGCCTTTGTCGGTGACGGCATCAATGACGCACCGGTTTTGACTCGTGCAGATATTGGTATTGCGATGGGAAGTCTTGGTTCCGATGCAGCAATTGAGGCGGCAGACGTCGTTTTGATGGATGATGATATTCGAAAGATTGCGTCAACCGTACTGATTTCTAGAAAAACACTTCGCATTGTAAAGCAGAACATTGTATTTGCCCTTGCCGTAAAAGCAGTTGTACTTTTGCTTGGTGCAATTGGTGTGGCGAATATGTGGGAAGCTGTATTTGCCGATGTCGGTGTATCTGTTTTGGCAATTTTGAACTCAATGCGGGTGATGAAAAATCATTAACATGATTTGCATTTTTGATTAACATGTAGTATAATGTCATAGTCAAAGAGGATAGGTCCGAAAATGAAGTGTCCTATCCTCTTTTTTCGACTATGACAAGAGTCCAAAAGAAGGAGGATTTGGTTTGGATAATCACTCAATGATGGAACTGGGAGAAAAGTTAAATGGCAAATTTGAAAATCTGGTGAATTACTGTATGGTGTCCGGTGCCATTAACCAGGATTTGTATAACGAATATGATGTGAAGAGGGGACTTCGCGATTCGAATGGTAAAGGAGTACTTACCGGATTGACAGAGATTTCAGATGTCTGTGGATACCGCTTGAAAAACGGCAAAAAGATTCCTTGCGACGGAGAACTTTATTATCAGGGATATAATGTAATGGACCTTGTAAAAAGTTTTGAAAATCGCCGATTCGCTTTCGAGGAGACAACCTATTTGCTGATGTTTGGCGAACTGCCGACACATACTCAGTTAAAGGATTTTGAAGAGGTATTAACCAGTCTTCAGGAGCTTTCCGGTCAGTTTGTTCGTGATGTGATTATGAAAGCACCAAGTGCAAACATTATGAATGCACTGCAGAAAAGTGTGCTGACACTGTATTCGTATGATGAGAATCCGGACGACATTTCCGTGGCAAATGTACTGCGCCAGTCTTTGCAGTTAATCGGCAAAATTCCGTTGATTGCGGTGTATGCGTATTTGTCATACCGTCATTTTGGATTTGATGATAATTTATACATCCGTACACCGGATAAAGATTTGTCAATTGCAGAAAATATTTTGCAGATGGTAAGACAGGACGGTAAATTTACGGAGTTAGAGGCGAAAGTTTTAGATATTGCACTTGTCATTCATGCAGAACATGGCGGCGGTAATAACTCGACGTTTACCAATCATGTAGTAACGTCTTCCGGCACAGATACATATTCTGCGATTTCAGCATCCATTGCTTCACTGAAGGGACCACGTCATGGTGGTGCCAACTTAAAAGTTCTGCAGATGTTTGATGACATTAAAGAGCACTGCAAGGATTGGAATAATGAAGAGCAGATTAAAGAATATTTGAATAAAATTCTGAATCGCGAGGCCTTTGATGAATCCGGTCTGATTTATGGAATGGGACATGCGGTTTATACATTGTCTGACCCTCGTGCCGTGATTTTGAAACGCTATGCAAAAAAACTGGCGGAGGCAAAAGGTAAAATGGATGAATTTCATCTGTATGAAACAGTGGAAGAAGTGTCCAAAGATTTGATTATGAAAGCACATTTGCGTTATAAACCGGTTTGTGCAAATGTTGATTTTTACAGTGGTTTTGTATATACTATGCTTGGTATTCCGAGAGAATTATTTACTCCGATTTTTGCGATTGCCCGTATTTCCGGATGGAGTGCACATCGTCTGGAAGAGTTGGTAAACAAGGGTAAAATTATTCGACCGGCGTACAAATACGTAGGAAGTCATGTGGATTTCCGTGAAATAGATGAGAGAGAATAAGCGATGGAACAATACATGTTATTTTTCGATATTGATGGAACTTTGTTAGATGAAAAAGAGGGAATCGTGCCGGAGAGTACGGTGCGTGCCCTGCATCAGGCAAAGAAAAACGGACATTTACTGTTTCTTTGTACCGGACGCTGCAAGTCCATCTGGCCAAAGGATATTTTGGAAATTGGTTTTGATGGTGTGGTAGGTGGCTGTGGTACGAATATATTTTATCACGGGGAAGAACTGCTTCATGCAACATTACCGAAAGAATTGCAGAGAGAAGTTGCCAATTCTCTGACGCGCTATCATATCGATGGTGTTTTGGAAGGTCAGGAGACGGCATATTTTCGCAGAGATTACTGGATGCCGGTTGTGAAATCCATCTTTGAGGAAAATGGAACATTTTCGGCAAAATGCCAGTTGTTCTGGGAGGATGCCAATTTGAATTTTGATAAAATGGCACTCTGGTTTGATGAGAGCAGTGACATGAAATCATTTAAGAAACAATGGGAAAACACGTTTGATTTTATTTTACGTGACCCGACTTTTTATGAGGTTGTGCCAAAAGGTTATTCAAAGGCGACCGGAATTGATTTCCTTTGTAAGCGCTTAGAAATTGACAGAGCGCATACGGTAGGAATTGGTGATAGTACAAATGATTTGCCGATGCTTGATTTTACCGGCATCAGCATTGCAATGGGAAGCGGCAATCCGGATATTTTTCCGTCGGTCGATTATGTAACAGCGGCTGTGATGGAAGATGGGATTGAGAAGGCATTGAAACATTATCAATTAATCGAGTAAAGGGAGGTCGGCGAAATGAAGTTAAGTAAATTAGTGGAGCACATCGAGTACGAACTGGTACAGGGAAGCCTTGATACGGAAGTGGCAGACATCGCATATGATTCCAGAAAAATCAAAGAGGGAATGTTGTTTGTTGCCATTGCAGGAACGGTTGTCGATGGTCATAAATACATTCCGGATGTTGTGAAAAAAGGCGTATCGGTGCTTGTTGTGGAAAAAGAGATTGAGTCCATAGATGAAAGTATTACGGTGATTCGTGTGGCAAATGGCAGAGCAGCGCTGAGTCTTTTATCCCAGGCGTATTTTGATTATCCAGCATCGAAGATGATTTCGATTGGAATTACAGGAACAAAAGGAAAATCGACAACCACATATATGATTCGTGATATTATTGAAAAATCCGGGAAAACGTGCGGAATTGTTGGTACAATTGGTGTGGCAATTGCCGGCAAGGTGACACCGACGGAGCATACAACGCCGGAATCCTATGATTTGCAGAGATATTTTAAAGATATGGTGGATGCCGGGTGCGAGTATATGGTAATGGAAGTCAGCTCACAGGGAATCAAGATGGACCGTGTGGCAGGAATGCATTTTAATTATGGTATTTTTACCAATATTACACCGGACCACATTGGACCAAATGAGCATGCAGATTTTAATGAGTATTTGTACTGCAAGAGCCGTCTGTTTACGATGTGTGACGTCGGAATTGTAAATCGTGATGACCCGCACTGGAAAGAAATGATAAAAGATGCGACCTGTGAGATTAAAACATATGGAATAGAAGATGCGGATATGACGGCAACGGAAATTGAGCATGTGAATAACGAGGGAAATCTGTGCATGAAATTCCATGCGAATGGTCTTTTGAACGGAGATATCATCGTTGGTCTGCCGGGACGTTTTAATATTTACAATGGAATGTGTGCGGCGTGTACCGGTGCTCTGTTGAAAATGCCGGAAGAGGTGATTCTGCACGCGCTTGAGCACGTAAAAGTGCGTGGCCGTGTGGAAAATGTTCCGACCGGCAGAGGATTTTCCGTATTGATTGATTTTGCGCATAATGGTGTGAGTACCGAGAGTGTGCTAAAGACTCTGCGTGGTTACAATCCGCACCGGATTATTGCTATTTTCGGATGTGGCGGCAATCGAAGTAAACTGCGCCGTTACGAGATGGGAGAGGCCGTTGGAAATCTGGCGGAACTTGCAATTGTGACAAGTGATAATCCGAGAACGGAAGACGTAATGGATATTGTAAAAGATATTGAGTTTGGTCTGGCAAAGACAAACGGTGAGTATGTGGTGATTCCGGACCGTCAGGAGGCTGTGAATTATGCAGTTGACCATGCTGAGGATGGCGATATGATTATTCTTCTTGGTAAAGGTCATGAAGAATATCAGGAAATCAATGGTGTGAAATACCATTACAGCGAGAGAGAAGCGGTTATGAATGCGCTGGCGCGTTAATTAAAATTTGAATTGAAAAAGAAACTATCAATTTATGCGTGACGAAAGCATAAACGGATAGTTTCTTTTTTTTTGGGTATAAGTAAAAAGAGAACGATTCAATGGAGGAATAAAAAATGCGTCAGATTTTAGATTTTAATGAGAATTGGTGGTTTATTCATGCGGATGTAGATGTTTCGGAGGCAAGACCGGGAGAGGGAGAACTTGTTTCACTGCCTCACACATGGAATGCACTGGATGGACAAAAGGGAGATGGAACATATGACAGAGGCAGTTACTGGTATGTAAAAATGTTGGATAAGTGGGAGCCGTCTGCGAAGTATTCTCGTTTATTTTTGGAAATACCGGCGGCGGGGCAGCAGGCAAAAGTGTTTGTAAATGGTGAGTTCGTTGTGAGCCATGAGGGGGGCTATTCAGCGTTTCGAGCCGATATTACGGAAAAATGTACCGAAGAATTTAATACGATAGCAATTTGGTGCAGCAATGAAAAATGTGATGCGATTTATCCGCAGTCGGCTGATTTTACTTTTTATGGCGGGTTGTATCGTGGCGCACATCTGATTTGCGTGCCGGAAACGCATTTTGAACTGTTACACTACGGAGATTTGGGAATCCATGCTGCCACAGAACCAGCTTCGTGGGATAAAGAGGATTTTATGCTTCACATCCGAACAAAGATTTGCGGGGTGGAAAAAGATAATCAGGTGATTTACCAGATTTTTGATGAAGATGGAAAAGAAGTGGCAAGTGCAGCACGTCCGGCGGACTCACCGGATACTTCCATTCCTCTTTATAAACCGCACCGCTGGGATATTAAAAATAGCTATCAGTATACGCTAAAGGCACTCATTATGCGCAATAACGAATGCTTGGATGAAGTGGAACTTAAATTTGGTGTAAGGACTTTTTGCTGTGATCCCGGGCGCGGTTTCCTAATAAATGGAAATTGTGTGCCGCTGCGCGGCGTGAGCCGGCATCAGGATAAATTGTATCAGGGAAATGCACTTACAAAAGAAGATCACATCCGGGATGCTGAGCTGATTGAAGAAATCGGGGCAAATACGGTGCGTCTTGCCCATTACCAGCACGCACAGGAGTTCTATAACGAGTGTGATAAAAGAGGATTTGTTGTTTGGGCGGAAATTCCTTTTATCAGCGTGATGAATGAAGACCCTTTAGCACATGAGAACTGTATAACCCAGTTAAAGGAACTTATTTATCAGAATGACCATCATCCAAGCATTTGTTTCTGGGGCATTTCCAATGAAATTTTGATTGGGGGTATTTCTGAAAAGCTTGTGGAGAATCACAGGGAGTTAAATGCACTTGCTAAAAAGATTGACCCATACCGTCTCACGACGATTGCTCATGTGACGATGACGCCGAAAGACGGTCCGATGCATGAAATTACCGATGTGGAAAGTTATAACCATTATTTTGGCTGGTATGGCGGAAAGACAGAGGACAATGGTCCATGGATGGATGAGTATCATGAAAAATATCCAAACCGCTGCATCGGATTGTCGGAGTATGGCTGTGAGGGAATCATTACCTATCAGGGAGGAAATCCAAAGTGTAAAGATTACAGCGAGGCATATCAGGCAGGATACCACGAATATATGGCACATATGTTAGAGAGACGCCCTTGGATTTTCTGCTCATATGTATGGAATATGTTTGATTTTGGGTGTGCCGCACGTTCAGAAGGCGGTGTGACGGGAAGAAATAACAAAGGCCTTGTAACGATGGACAGAAAAATTAAAAAGGATAGTTTTTACCTATACAAGGCGTACTGGAATCCAGAACCGATGGTTCATATCTGTGATAAGCGGTATTCGCTCCGCTCTGGGGAAAATACCCAAATCCGCGTGTATACAAATCAGGAAAGAGTGACACTTTTTGTGAATGGGGAAGAAATGGCGGTAAATGAGGTAAAACGTCATGTGGCATCTTTCCCAATTTCTCTTAGTGGAGGAAAAAATGCAATTCTTGTAAAGGCAGGAGATGTATGGGATGCTGTGACGATTGATAGGGTGGAAAAAGAGCCGGAAAGCTATGTATTCCCGGAAGCCAGTGAGAGGGAAGAAGGCGTGGCAAACTGGTTTCAGGAGGTTGGTTCGCTAAATCTTTCAGAGGAAATGAAATATCCGGAGGACCGTTATCATATCCGCTGTACGTTAGAGGAAATCAGTGAAAATGATGAGGCGATGGAACTTGTCACGAAAGCGATGAAATTGATTACCGGTATGACACTTGCAAAAGAAGAAGGCATGTGGGATATGATGAAAAAAATGAAGTTGGAAAGTATGAAGGAAATGCTTGGGGCGATGGCACCGGATGGCTTTTTAGAAAGTCTGAATATGAAATTAAACGAAATTAAAAAGGAGAATTTAAATGGATAAACAAGTCAGACCCTTTGGTATGCGTGATAAAATCGGGTATATGTTTGGCGATTTCGGAAATGATTTTACTTTTATCTTATCATCGGCTTTCATGTTGAAATTTTATACAGACGTTATGGGAATTGGTGCCGGTGTGGTGGGAATGTTAATGATGGCTGCTCGTTTTTTAGATGCATTCACGGACATTACAATGGGACAGATTGTGGATCGGAGTAAACCGGGGAAGGACGGAAAATTTCGCCCATGGATAAGGCGGATGTGTGGTCCGGTTGCGATTTCCAGTTTTTTGATTTACCAGTCAGCATTTGCCGGTATGCCATATTGGTTTAAGGTAGGCTGGATGGTTGTCACGTATATTTTGTGGGGATCGATTTTTTATACCGCGGTTAATATTCCGTATGGTTCGATGGCTTCGGCAATTTCTGCCGAGGCAAAGGACCGGGCGCAGCTATCAACCTGGCGGACGGTCGGAGCAACTCTTGCCGGGCTTGTAATTGGAGCAGGAACACCGATGCTTGCTTATGTTACGGTGGAAGGTCAGACGGTTTTGTCGGGATTTCGTATGACGGTAATTGCCGGTGTTTTTTCTGTGCTATCCTTTTTGTGTTATCTGCTGTGTGTAAGACTTACGGTAGAGCGTGTTGAGGTGCCGGCGAGTGAAGGGAAAATCCAGTTCACAAGCCAGTTAAAAAATCTAATGAAAAACCGGGCATTGCTTGGCATTATTGCGGCGGCGATGTTTTTGCTGCTTGCCTTACTTGGCATGCAGGGAATTTCTGCCTATGTATTTCCGGAAGTGTATAATAGCGCTAAGGCACAGTCAATGTTTTCGCTTCTCACCAGTCTAGCGGTGTTAGGTGTGTGTGCACCGCTTGCTACACGGCTGTCTGTGCGTTATGGAAAACGGGAATTATCGGCTTTTTCCTGCTTATTTGGTGCGGTGATTTTGTTTTTGTGTATGGTAATATATCCGAAAAATGAATGGGTTTACGTTGGATTTTTTGTCCTTGCTTATATCGGAATCGGCTTTTTTAACACAGTTATTTGGGCAATGATAACAGATGTGATTGATGATGCCGAGGTAAAAAATAAGGTGCGCGAAGATGGAACGGTGTATTCCTTATATTCGTTTGCGAGAAAGTTAGGGCAGGCTTTATCGTCGGGCCTTGTGGGGACGATTTTAGCAGCGGTTGGATATCAGGCACAGCTTATGCATAATCCGCAGGGAGCAGAGCAGATAGCAAGGCGAGCGGTGATTCTTGACCGGATTTTTCAGATGTCATGTCTGATACCTGCAATTGGGCTTTTTATTGTGGCGATGATTTTGCTTTTTATCTATCCGCTTTCGAAAAAAAAGGTAAATGAAAATATTGCTGAGCTGGAAAAAAGAAGAAATTCTTGACAAGAAGGATATCCGTTGTATAATAGTTGGTGGTGCCAAATTGGTACTACCAATTTATTATATTACGTTAAGGAAGAGAATTATGAAATATTTAAAGCAGTTTTTACTTATTCTATGTATCACATTTGCTGGCGAACTTGTCAAATATGTTCTGCCGCTGCCAATTCCGGCAAGTATTTACGGTATGGTGATTTTATTTGTGGGTTTGATGACGGGACATATTAAACTGTCTTCGGTGAAGGAGGCAGGGAAGTTTTTGATTGAAATTATGCCGGTGATGTTTATTCCGGCGGGCGTTGGTCTGATGGTATCGTGGAATGTGTTAAAACCTCTTTTAATTCCTGTGGTGATTATTACGTTTGTTAGTTTTGTTGCGGTAGCTGTGGCAACGGGAAAAATGGCTCAGTGGATGATTAAGAAAGATGAGGGGAAAGACCATGAATGAATTTTTAGAGAACTCACTTTTTGCAGGAGTTACCATTAGTCTGCTTGCGTATATGGCGGGGGCATTTCTGAAAAAGAAATTTAAAATTGCGCTATTAAATCCACTTTTAATATCAATTATTTTATCGATTGTTGTATTAGTGACCGCAGATATTGATTATGATGTGTACAATGCAGGGGCTTCTTATTTGAGCTGGTTTTTGACTCCGGCTACGGTATGTCTTGCTATTCCTTTGTATGAGCAGTGGCAGCTTCTTAAAAAGAATTGGAAAGCAGTTATGTTTGGTATTTTAGCTGGTACACTTACCAGTGGTGTAACAGTTTTTATGTTAGCAAAATTTATGAGTCTGTCGCACACGGAATACGTGACACTTTTGCCAAAGTCGATTACGACGGCAATTGGCATGGGGCTTTCTGAAGAGTTAGGCGGTTATGTTACCATTACGGTAGCTGTGATTGTTGTTACCGGTGTGGTTGGCAATATGTTTGGTGAGCTTGTTTGCAAGTTGTTTCGTATTACTCATCCGATTGCGAAGGGACTTGCATTTGGTTCTTCCTCACACGCGATTGGAACGGCGAAAGCAATGGAACTTGGTGAAATCGAAGGGGCAATGAGCAGTCTTGCAATTGCAGTTACGGGAATTTTGACCGTAGTATTTTCACCGTTATTTATGAAATTTATTTAAGAGATTACATAGGAAAGGAAAAGGTTATGAAACAAACCGGGTGTCAGGAATATCAAAAGGTGCTTTCGTATTTTTATGATTTGGTAAAAGATGGTACTTTGACTTGGGGAAGTAAACTGCCGACGGAGCGTAAGATTGCAGAGCAGTTAGGAATTGGGAGAAATTCCGCCAGAGAAGCCATCTGTGTTCTGCATGGAATGGGTGTTGTTGAAAGGAAGCAGGGCTCCGGCAATTATGTTGCGGAGAATATCGGACAGTCTTTTGGCAGCATGATTCAAATGCTTCTTCTTTTAAACGGGGTAACAAAAAGCGAAATCTGCGAGTTCCGCCGCGCTATGGAGAAAATGGCAGGTAAGCTTCTTTTGGAAAATGGTATCGATGAAAAAATCAAACAAAAACTTTCGGATTTATTACGTACAATGGCTGAATTAACCGGGGAACCACTGGCAAAACAGGATAAGGAATTTCATGACACACTTGTTTTTGCTACGAAAAATAATCTGCTGATTACAATTATGCAGGCGGTCAGCATTGTGTATACGGAATGCGTTGAATATGACAGTAAAGATTGTCTGTTAGCGAGTCACACGCGGATTTATGAAACTCTTATAAAAGGGGATGAAAAGGCTTTTAATACTGCAATCGATTTTCATTATGATTTGATAGAGAGGCGAATGTAAGGAGAATGCAGGATGAGACAGGAACGAGATTTAACGAAGGGAGCAATTGTAAAGAGTCTCTGGCTTTTTGCACTTCCTCTCATGCTTGGCAATGTACTGCAGCAGCTTTATAACCTGGTTGATACATGGGTGGTCGGACGTTATCTTGGCAAAAGGGCACTGGCGGCAGTTGGCGCATCGTATACGTTGATGACATTTTTGACTTCGGTTGTTATTGGTCTGTGTCTGGGGGCAGGTGCCTTTTTTGCGATGGCATACGGCAGGAGAGAAAAGGAGACTTTCCGAAATGGGATTTTTATGTCCTTTACGGCAATTGGCGGTCTTTCGATAGTTTTGACAATACTGTTGTATGGCTTCGTAAGACCGCTTACCTATCTTTTGCAGGTGCCGGCGGAAACGGTAGAGGATATGGTAACGTATCTCATATATGTGTTTGCCGGATTCTTTGCTATTTTTTTGTATAACTATTTTGCAAGTGTTCTCAGGAGTATCGGAAATTCGGTGCTGCCACTTGTTTTTCTTGGGATTTCAGTCGCACTTAATATCGGACTTGACCTTTTGTTTGTTGTGACATTCTCATTTGGTATTGCGGGTGCTGCCGTGGCAACCGTTATTTCCCAATATATAGCAGGTATCGGTCTTATGCTTTATTTTCTCTTCCGGTATTCTGATTTGTGTCCTGCGAAAAAAGATTTCACATGGGAAAAAAAGAACTTCCGGCAGATTCTTTCTTTGTCCGGATTTACGTGTTTGCAGCAGTCCGTTATGAACTTTGGCATCCTGATGATACAGGGATTAGTCAATTCTTTTGGTACAACGATTATGGCAGCGTTTTCTGTCGCGGTCAAAATTGACACGATTGCGTATATGCCTGTGCAGGATTTTGGAAATGCCTTTTCCTTTTTTGTGGCACAGAATTACGGGGCAAAGAAGTATGCCCGCATCCGGAAAGGATTTCTGCTGGCACTCGTCAGCGTATTGATTTTTTGCCTTGTAATCAGTGCAGCTGTCTTTGGATTTGCTGACACGCTGATGGGATTTTTTACAAACGAGGGCAGTGCCATATCAGCTGCCGGCGCCGAATATCTCCGGGTAGAAGGCGCTTTCTATGTTGGAATCGGTATTTTGTTTTTGCTCTATGGATATTACCGCGCGGTGGACAAGCCGGTTGTCTCGGTGGTCCTTACCATAATCTCACTGGGAACGAGAGTAATTCTTGCCTATGCACTCACCGGCCTTTTCCAAACCGGCGTGATAGGAATCTGGGCGGCGATACCAATCGGGTGGGGACTCGCTGATTTGGTGGGAATGGTGGGGATTGTTTCAAGTTTTCGAGGGCACTTTTTTCGGTTTCCATAATTTCGTAGAAAAGTTTTGAACCTCGTGGGCGCTCCCACTTGTTGAGTGCGTAGCGGTATGGGCGCTGAAACTACCAGTGCCGCATACCGACGTACTCAAAACCCACGAGTCACAAAATTTTTCTACGGAATTATGGGCAGCCAAAGAAACCAATCTCGGAAACTTGAAATAAACAAAACCCCCCAACAACCATTTGACATTTTAAAGCAAGAAACTATAATAGGAAATAGTATGTTATTGGTGCTACCAATTATTTTTAGCCCAGATACAGGAGGTATTTGTGATGAAAGAAATCAGACAACAGTTTTTGACTGGTGAGCGTGCCTTATTTCAAGGTGCGGATTTGAAAATATACGATACGATATTTGACGATGGAGAATCTCCATTGAAAGAAAGTCATAACATTGAATTAAGAAACAGTATGTTTAAGTGGAAATATCCGCTGTGGTATTCGGACTCCATTTCTGTAAAAGACTGCACGTGGTTTGACATGGCGCGTGCCGGTGTGTGGTATACGAACCATATGGTTGTTGAAGATTGTGCAATTGAGGCACCTAAAAATTTCCGCCGATGCGAGGATTTAACACTTTCCCACGTGTCTATTCCAAAGGCAGAGGAAACATTGTGGAACTGTCAGGATGTTGTTTTGAATGATGTGATGGCAAAAGGCGATTATTTTGCCATGAACAGCAAAGATATGAAGATTGACGGTCTGACACTTTATGGAAATTATTCGTTTGATGGCGTAAAAAATGTAGAAATCAAAAATTCCAAATTGTTGTCCAAGGACGCATTTTGGAACAGTGAAAATGTAACCGTTTACGATTCCTTTATTTCGGGTGAATATCTTGGATGGAATGCAAAAAAACTGACACTGATTGGCTGTACGATTGAGAGCCTTCAGGGTATGTGTTACATTGATCATTTGGTGATGAAAGACTGTAAATTAATTAACACGACGCTGGCATTTGAGTATTCGACGGTGGATGCACAGATTACCAACAAAATTGACAGTGTATTGAACCCGACAAGTGGAGAAATCCGCGCAAAAAGCATTGGAAAACTCATTTTGGAAAAGGATAAAATAGACCCGTCGAAGACAAAAATTATTTGTGAGGAGACAGTATAAGGAGGAAAATTTTCATGACAAGCAATTTTGATGAGATGATTGACCGCAGAAACACCGCATCGCTGAAGTGGGATGTGGAGGAAAATGAATTGCCGATGTGGGTGGCGGACATGGATTTTGCGACCGCACCGTGTGTTCTGGAAGCAATGAAAAAACGCTTGAATCATGGGGTTTTTGGTTATACCGTGATTCCGGAACAATGGTATGAGGCATATGTTGGCTGGTGGAAAAAAAGACATCATTTTGAAATAGAAAAGGATTGGCTTATTTTCTGTACGGGTGTGGTGCCTGCCATTTCTTCCATTGTCAGAAAACTGACAACGCCGGCAGAAAAAGTGCTGATTCAGACACCGGTGTACAACATCTTTTTCAATTCAATTCTCAACAACGGACGTCAGGTGTTGGAAAGTCCGCTTGTGCTGGAAGATGGAAATTACCGGGTGGATTTTGAAGATTTGGAGCAAAAACTGGCGGATCCTCAGACAACCCTTATGATTCTCTGTAACCCTCATAATCCGGGGGGCAAGATATGGGACCGTGCGACGCTCTCAAGAATCGGCGAGCTGTGTCAAAAATATCATGTGATTGTTGTGTCCGATGAAATTCACTGTGATTTAACGGAGCCTGGGCGTGAATATGTTCCCTTTGCTTCTGTTTCCGAGTCGTGCCGCGACAACAGCGTTACTTGCATTGCGCCGACGAAAGCGTTTAATATAGCCGGTTTGCAGACAGCAGCGGTTTCGATTCCAAATCCGGTGATTCGCCACAAAGTATGGCGGGGATTAAATACCGATGAGGTGGCGGAGCCAAATGCGTTTGCCATTGATGTGGCGGTGGCAGCATTTACAAAAGGAGAAGCGTGGCTTGATGAACTGCGTGCCTATATTTCGGAAAATAAGCGCGTAGCAGCCTCTTATATCGAAGAAAATATCAAAGAATTAACGGTAATTCCATCCGATGCAACTTATCTTTTGTGGGTAAACTGCGAAAAGGTATCGGAGGATGCAGAAAAACTTGTCAAAAAGATTCGTGAGAAAACCGGGTTATATTTATCTGATGGCAATGTCTTTGGCGGGGATGGAAAACACTTTTTCCGCATGAACTTAGCTTGTCCGAGAGAGCGGATGATGGACGGATTAAAACGGCTGTCTCAGGCAATCACACAGATAAAATGATAAAATGTCGCAATAAGTGGTAAGGCATTGACAAAAGAAAGATGCATGATTATACTCATAACAGTGTTATATAATTTTGGCTACAATTGACAAACGCAAAGAATGGCTGACGATGGGCAGCAGTTCTTTTAAATTATAGGTTAGTTACAACTTACATGAGTTATATATAACGAATAGTTTTTGAAGGAGGCTTTCTTAGATGGCAAAGAAGAAAGAAACAAAGCAAAGTCCGATGCAGCGGTTATTTGTTTATGCCGGAAAGTATAAATATCTTACCATTGCATCCTGGATTTTTGCTACGATAAGTGCATTTGTTGCACTTGTTCCATTCTATTTTATCTGGCGCATAATCAAAGAGGTGCTCTACGTGGCACCAAATTATGCAGATGCAGAAAATCTGTCGGCTTATGGATGGAGTGCGGTTGGATTTGCGATATTGTCCATGCTTATCTATATCGGAGCTTTGATTTGTTCGCATTTGTCCGCATTCCGCGTACAGGCAAATATGAGAGTTGGACTGATGAAACATATTTTAACGCTGCCACTTGGTTTTATGGATGAAGAGGGAAGCGGAAAAGTAAGAAAAGTTGTGAATGAATCCAGTGCAGCAACCGAGACCTATTTAGCTCACCAGCTGCCGGATAAATGCGTGGCAGCTGCTACGCCGATTGGTCTTGCGATTCTTCTTTTCGTATTTGACTGGCGGCTTGGATTTTTGTGTCTGATTCCGGTTGGTTTAGCTTTTCTTGTGATGGGAAGCATGATGGGCGAAAATATGAAAAAGAAAATGGCAGAATACCAGAATGCGCTCGAAGAAATGTCAAGTGAAGCCGTAGAATACGTTCGTGGTATCCCGGTCGTAAAGACATTTGGTCAGTCTGTCTTTTCATTCAAGAGATTCCGTGAGGCAATTAAAAATTACGAAAAATGGACGATTTCTTACACGAAAGATATGCGTATTCCAATGACGGTATACACGGTATCAATCAATGCAGTATTTGCTATTTTGATTGCGGCAGCATTTTTTTTTGGCAGGGCAAATAGTGGAGCAGTGGATAACACATTTCTTTTAAATTTACTGTTTTATATAATTATCACACCAATTATCACGGTTACCTTAACAAAGATGATGTACGCCGGTGAAAATACGATGATTGTTGAAGATGCACTTACGAGAATTGATGGAATTCTCAATAAAAAACCACTTACACAGAGCACGGCTAAAAAGACGTCAAACGACACTTCCATTTGCTTTGATGGCGTTTCGTTCCGATATGAAGGTGCTTCAAAGGATGCACTGAAAAATATCAATCTTGAAATTCATGCCGGTGAGCAGGTTGCGTTTGTCGGACCATCCGGTGGTGGAAAGACAACAATCGCACGTCTGATTGCGAGATTCCACGATGTGACAAAAGGAAACATAAAAATCGGCGGCGTGGATGTAAAGGATATCGAGCAGAAAAAGCTGATGGATACCGTATCATTTGTGTTCCAGGACAGCAAACTTTTGAAAATGTCCATCTATGACAACGTGCGCATGGGTAAAAAAGATGCGACCCGTGAGGAAGTCATGCAGGCATTAAAAAATGCACAGTGTGAAGATATTATCGAAAAACTGCCAAATGGTATTGATACCGTAATCGGTTCCAAAGGAACTTATTTATCCGGTGGAGAGGCACAGCGTATTTCCATCGCAAGAGCAATGCTGAAAAATGCACCGATTCTGATTTTAGATGAGGCGACAGCGTTTGCCGACCCGGATAATGAGGTGAAAGTTCAGGCAGCATTTGCAAAACTTTCAAAAGGAAAAACCGTGATTATGATTGCACACAGACTTTCTTCTGTTACCGGTGTTGACCGTATCTTTGTTCTGCAGGATGGCGAAATCAGACAGGCAGGAAAACATGAAGAATTAAAAGATGTAGAAGGGCTGTATGCACACATGTGGAAAGCATACAATCAATCTGTAAGCTGGAAGGTAGGTGTGTAATATGATAGAAAAATTGATGCATAAATATGCTCTTTCCAAACAGGGAGCATCGGATATGATAAAAGCAATTATTTCCGCTACCATTTCGAATATTATTCTTATGGTGCCGGTTGCCCTTTTGTATTATTTGGTAAGAGACTATATGGCAGGAAATTTAGGGGATAAAGTTCTCTTTTATGTGGCAGGGTGTTTGATTACATTTGTATTGATTGGTATTTCAACATACATTCAGTACAATGCCACGTTTTTATCGACCTACGTTGAAAGTGGTGTCCGAAGAGTAACATTAGCTGAGAAATTAAGAAAAATTCCGCTTTCTTTCTTCGGGAAAAAAGACTTGTCAGACTTAACAAGCACAATTATGAATGACTGCGCACAGATGGAGACAGCATCTTCTCATTTCATTCCGGAACTTTTTGGCGCATGCATTTCGACAGCGTTGATTGCAATTGGTTTGTTTTTCTTTGACTGGCGCATGGCGATTGCAGCACTCTGGGTACTTCCGGTTTCATTCCTCATTGTTGGATGTTCGGGAAAAGTACAGAAGAGTTTGAATAAAAAGCAGATGGTATTGAAAATGGCATGTGCAGACGGTATTCAGGAGTGTCTTGAAAATGTAAGAGATTTGCAGGCTTATAACACGCAGGAAGATTATATGAAAGGACTGACCGCAAAAATTAAGGCGGTTGAAAAGCATGCGATTGTAACAGAGCTTGGAACAGCTGTATTTGTCGGAAGTTCACAGATGATTTTGAAACTTGGAATTGCTACCGTTGCACTTGTTGGTGGTGTACTGCTAGCAAAAGGGGAATTAGATATTCTTACCTTTTTCATGTTCTTGATGGTAGTATCAAGAATTTATGACCCAATGCAGGTTTCTCTGCAAAATCTGGCAGCAGTTATTGCTTCCGGTGTTCAGAGTGACCGGTTAGATGAAATCTTGTCACATGAAGTACAGGACGGTACAAACACAATGAAGAATGACGGTTATGACATTGAATTTTCCAATGTGGGATTTTCTTACGAGACCGGTGATGTGGTGTTGAAAGATGTTTCCTTTGTGGCAAAGCAGGGAGAGGTTACAGCATTGATTGGACCATCCGGTGGCGGTAAAACGACAGTTTCCCGTCTTGCTTCCCGCTTTTGGGATGCAAACCGCGGCAGCATAACAGTCGGCGGCATGGATATTTCCAAAGTAGACCCGGAGACTTTGATGTCACTGTATTCGATTGTATTTCAGGATGTTACGTTGTTTAATAATACAATTCTTGAAAATATACGAATTGGTAAAATGGATGCAACGGATGAGGAAGTGATTGCAGCGGCAAAACTTGCCCATTGTGATGAGTTTGCAGAAAAACTTTCCGACGGCTGGAATACGGTAATCGGAGAAAACGGCTCCGAACTTTCCGGTGGAGAGAGACAGAGAATTTCGATTGCCAGAGCTTTTTTGAAGGATGCACCGATTATTCTTTTAGATGAGGCAACGGCTTCGCTGGATGTGGATAATGAGACGATGATTCAGGAATCTTTGTCACGCTTAATTAAAGACAAGACGGTTATGATTATTGCTCACCGTATGAGAACCGTTGCAAATGCGGATAAAATTGTAGTATTAAAGGATGGTGTGGTAGCAGAGAGTGGAACGCCATCCGAACTGGACGAAAAAGATGGCATTTACGCCAATATGGTGAAGACGCAGAATCTTGCTGCGGACTGGGCACTGTAGAGGCAGAATACGAAAAACTGCATAGAAATGTATGAACTGGCACAGCATTTCCTATCGTATCGGAAAAACTTTTGTGGTATAATATTTTTTGACTGAAAACAAAAGTTACGAAAGAAGGAGATTTGCTGTGTCAATTTGTGTTTATGATTCTTTGCCGGATGAGGCGGTAGAAATCCGGGAAAATGTATTTGTGAAAGAGCAGGGATTTGAAAAAGAATTTGATGAAATTGATGAGAAAGCGATTCATCTTGTGATGTTTGATGAACATTTACAAAAACCGGTTGTGACCTGCCGGATTTATAAAGGCAGTAAACCGGGCGAATTTATATTAGGAAGGCTGGCGGTGATTTCAGAGTGCCGTGGTATGAATCTTGGCTCTGATATGATACAAAAAGCAGAAGAGGTTGTCCGGGAAAAAGGCGGTAAATCAATTTCTCTGCATGCACAGTGCCGGGTTAGAGCATTTTATGAAAAACTTGGTTTTTGTGGATATGGAGTTGAAGATGAGGACGAAGGCTGTCCACACTGCTGGATGAAAAAACAGTTATCGTTATAAGCATAAAATAAGAGGAAAAGAGGGAAATAAAATGATACATTCCGTAGCCGTTTTAGGAGCAGGGGCAGTTGGTTCCTATGTTATCTGGGGGATTTCTTCTCTGGATGATGTAGAACTTGGAGTTATTGCTGAAGGAGAAAGAGCAGAACGAATCAAAAATGAAGGGTGTCTGATTAACGACAAAGTATATCACCCACAGGTGTGGACACCAAAAGAAGCAAAGAAAGCAGACTTATTAGTGGTTGCACTCAAATACAATGCGCTTTTACCTGCCCTGCCTTCTATCAAAGAGGCAGTAGGAGAAAACACGGTTGTTATGAGTTTAATGAATGGTGTCGACAGTGAGGAAATTATTGCAAAGGAAGTGGGAGATTCCCATCTTTTATATTCCGTAATTAAAATAGCTTCCCACAAGGAGGGAAAGGGATTTTATTTTGCTCCGGAAACAACGATAGGAATTATTTTTGGAGAATTGGAAGCTCCGTTTGACAGCGAACGTGTGCAGGCTATAGAAGAACTTTTTGGAAGAACAGAAATTCATTTTCGTGCGACAAAATATATTCGCGAAGAGGTGTGGAGTAAATACCGGTTAAATGTGTGTAACAACCTGCCACAGGCAATTTTGGGTGCCGGTGTTGGCTGTTACCGGGATAGTGTTCACATGAAAGCAATCAGTGACAAACTTAAGGAAGAACTTGAGGCAATTGCGCTGGCAAAGGGAATCGATATGTCAAAGGTGGAAAATACTTCGACACAAAGAAGTGCCGTACCGCCAAGTGCGAGATATTCTACGTTGCAGGATTTGGATGCAGGAAGACAGACTGAAATTGAGATGTTTTCCGGTGCACTTATACGCATGGGAAAGGAACTTGGAATCCCGACACCGTATAACGAGTATACCTATCATATGATTAAGGCGTTAGAGGAAAAGAATGAGGGTGTGTTTGATTATCGCGGGGGAAAAGAGGAGCCGGTGATGTTTAAATAGGGGATTATAAAGAAATTAAAAAACATAGGTCGGCGGCTCCAAATTGTCTGCAATAAAATAAGCAATAAGGCAGGCAATAAATAATAGTCCGCCGATACCTATCATAAATTTCATGATTTTTTTGCTTGTTTGCATTTGCTTGGAATTAATTATTTCGTTGTCACAAAATTGTTGTTGTAAATTTGCATAGGTTGCATCTGGATATTTAGTTATATAATCATACAACTCTGTTTTTGCAGTTTCTCTCAGCATTTTCCGTTGAGGATTTGAATAAACAGAGGAAGGAACCATTTGCTTTATGATTTTTTTGATTTGATGTTTTTTGAGCATGGATTTTAACCTCCTAATCAACTAAAGTTTCCATCTTTATCACATTTTATTGTGATTTTTTTTGTCACGGTTTTTTTTGTTGTTTTCATAGTTATGCTTCCTGTTGCTGTGTTTTTTGAGCCAAAGTGTTTTTCACTTACAGTATTCCATGATGTTTTGTAAATTTTTGCAGATGCTGATGAACTATCATATATTGCATTTGTCCCTTTTTTAACTTTAAATGATGCTTTTAACGCATAACTCCAGCATAAAACATTATTATCATTATAATATCGTACTGTTTTAGTCTTTGACTTTAACGTATTCACACGTGCAGTACTAGTAAGTGATAAAGTGTTTTGAATAGGTGTGTTTTCTAACGTTTCAACATAATAACCGCCGTGTTCATCATAAGTAATTATTTCCTGAATAGGAGATGGTATGGTTTTGGTAAATGCAGCATGAGAAATTATGGTACTGGTTTGAAATGTTATTGTTGTTAATAATATAGTGGTAACAAGTTTTTTGATTGTTTTTAACATGAGTATTCCTCCTAATCAAATGTGATTTCTTGCACTGGTGTTGGGTCTGGTTTTCCATTTATAGGATTTATGTTTTGTATATTTTTATTGTCTTCTTCAAAGTATTCAACATAATATCCATCAGCGTATTCACGCATAGCACATACATGCTGAATTGTAAGCCATATAAGAATAATGAGTATTATAAAAAAGACAGAAAAACTGCACCAATATAAAATCATATTTCTTGGATGGAGTTTGGTGAGTGAGTGATAGGAGACCATGTTTTGAATTTCTGATGGTTCTCCAAATTGCGTCAGCAAATCATTGTAATCTGCATTTGGATGAGTTTTTTGATAATGTAATAAGTCTTGTTCTAACTCATCTAGAAAATTTTTTTTTATTTTATGTTTTCCCTTATAGAGTCTTCGAATTTGTCTTAGGTATTTTTTTGTGATATTTCGTTGCATGTTAATCCTCCCCGTTTTTATTATCCACTTGCGAGACACAAGAAATGATGGTATCAATTGCTGAAGTAATGGTATCATATTCTTGTAAAAGATTTTTTAATCTTAATCTGCCACTTTCCGTGATAGAATAGTAAACACGTGTCCGACGAACGCCAACTTTAACCTGTTCAAAATCCAAATAGCCATTTTGATTTAAACGATAAAGAGTTGGATACATAGTCGCTTCTTTTAATTCATATTTACCATTGCTTAATTCGGACATTTCCTGTGCCAGTTGATATCCATATTTTTTGTTCGTTTGCAATAATAGTAACAAAACCAATTCAATGGTGCCATTTTTTATTGTGTTTACTTTTCTAGTTTGTTTTGCCATTTTTTCACACCTTTATATATGTATCACCATAAAATTTTCTGAGTTTTATTTTATCTTATATAAATCATGTTGTCAACTTTATTATATAACATCAATACTTTTTAATAAAAAGTATTTGACATTTGCTACATACGATGTTATTCTAAAAAAGAAGTTAAAAATATAAATTCAAAAAGAAACAAAAATTCATTAAAAAAACAAGAGAATTTACAACTAAGGTATTTACGAGAGTTCTTGTTTATACATAAAGATGTCGTATATAGAGTATGCGATGTTTGACGTTCTATAAGCGTCTAAAGCTTATAATAAAAAGGGAGGCAGGTGAGAGAATGTATAGGATTGCTGAAATGTCGTCTACAGAGATTTTCATTGAAAAAGCGTTCTTTTCAATGAAAATTATCATATTCATCGGAAAGAACGCATAGTAAAAAACACAGTCAATTATAACATACCAAATTAATTTATGTAAAGGAGAATTTAACATGAGAAAAAATAAAAAAGCTATTTTGTCACTCGCTTTAGCAGCATCATTGTTTTTAAGTGGGGCAACATCACATGCCGCCTTTAGTGCAGGACAAAAAATAACAAAATTTAAATATAATAGCAAAAACGGAACAGTTTCAGTAATGGCAGATGTGGATGGAAGTTCAGCCGGCACATATTATAAATATAAAGGGGAAATTAATTACGCGTCTGCAGCAAAACTGAATATATATGTTGAGGGATATTACGTGTCTAACGGTACTTATCGTCTTGTTACAAATGAGAAAACAGTTGCAAGTCAAAAGTCAGCAACAGTATATGCATATGTACCGGGAGGAAAAACTGGCGTATCCACCAAAAAACATCCAAGTTCTTCAACTGGATATATAAAAAGTTCAAAAGTTGCATCTGCAAAATATCCAAGTTAATAGAATAAATAAGGTTGCCCTTTCAGTGTCAGAAAGGGCAGCTTTAATAAGCTATGAAGGGAGCATTTTCAAATGAAAAAAATTATTATTGCAGCGTATATTCTTTTATGTGTTTGTCTTACTGGCTGCGGTGGAACCAATCAGAAGGATTATGGGGAGAACTATAATCAGGAACAGGATGCACAGAATTTTTCCATGATAAGAAATGCAGCAGCAACAGAAAATGGATTTTATGTGTTACAGGATCAATATGTTTATTTCATTGATAAAAAATCTAAAAAAGCAGTTCCATTATGTGGAAAACCAAATTGCAAACACAAAGATAATTCATGTAATGCCCATTTTACTCATCCGGAGAATATTCAGGTATATGCCGGAAATCTTTATGTAGTAGCCGGAGGTTCGGAAGAATTAACCTGTTCTTTGTATCGAATCAGCCTGGATGGAAGTCAGAGAGAAGAATTGAAAGTATTGTTTCGCTATGATAGTGGTGATTCCGGCTGCTCGCTCGATTTTACGATACATAGGGGCTATGGCTATATGGCAGTGAATTGGATGCAGAAAGACAGAGAAAAGAAGACTCAGACATTGTATCAGATTCCTTTGGATTCCTCGGATGAAAAAAAGGAAGTTGCTAAGGTGACAGGATATGTGCCGCTTATTAATGTTAATGAAACAAGGGGAAATCATATTTATTTTACGACAAGCTGTTATTTGGATAAGGATGGGACAGAGGAAGAATTATTGAATTACGAATGGAACATTTTAGATGGTTCTACTAAAAAATTAAATATTCCTAAGGGCGAGGTCCTGCTGGCTGTCAGGGGAAATCGTTATTTTTGTTACCAAGATGGAAAAGGACTTCGTTCATATGACGAGAATGGTAAAAATGAAAAGAAACTGTTTGAGTGGCAATATGAAATCAGCAGTGTATGCCGGGATGAAAAGTATCTATATTTTGATAATGAGCCATGTGCAGACTCGGTATCAGAGCGGCGGATTATGGTTGTGGATTATGATGGAAATGTGATTTGTGAGAGAAAAAACATGACGGAAAATAGTCCGGAAATTATCTGGTCTGATTCCAAACAAGTACTGCTTCAAAATATAGAAAAAGAAACTTATCAAATACTGAATGTAAAGGAGATTTCTACTTTGAAATAGAAGGGATTTATTATGGGAGAATTAAGAAGAATTGTTTGTCAAAAAAAATATCTGCTCGCTGTATTTGTATTATTAATTGCAAATTTGTTTTTGTTTCAATATTATCAAATGGATAATTTGCAGGCGTTAAGAGACAAAGAAACGAGACAGGATACCATTGATGTGTGGCAGGAAGAACAGGAAACGGCAAAAGAAGAATTTGTTAGTAAAATAAAGGAGATGGATGCGCAGTCGGAAACTTTGTCCGAGATTAGCATTTTTTCGGATGAAAATTCATTTGTCAATCAAAATATCCAGCGGACAAAGGAAGATTTTGCAAGGATAAAAGGAGTCAATATAGATGTTTCACATTCGGAAAAGGCGATGTCCGAATTTTTGGAATATGATGAAATTTTTTATGTTTTCCTTTTGTTTATTATTGTAACGGTTCTAAATTTTTTTGATGAAAGGAAGTCAGGTCTCTGGCAGATTACTTATAGTTGTAAAGAGGGAAGAATGAAATTAGCAGTGAAACGTTTAGGTATCTTTTTGTTTTTAACGCTGCTATTTAGCTTTTTTATCTTTTTTGAAACATTGTGGATGGCTTTTTTTGACTATGGAGGCAGTGGAATCCTATCTTCGCCGGCACAGTCGGTTATTGCACTAAAAGATTTTACACTTCCCCTTTCTGTATCTGGCTTTTTGATATATTATTGGGTGATTTGTACACTTTTAATGATGTTTACGGGATTGTTTGTGTGGGCGTTCCTCTCACTGGTACATAACCGAAATCTGGGACTGGTTTTGGTGGTTTTAATTTATGGAACGGCATTTGCTTTGTATCATCTTATCCCGCAACAGCATCCGCTTTGTGTCTTGCGCTATTTCAATTTATGGTTTTTGGCAAGTCCAAAAGAAACATTTTTAGAATATGTCAATTTCCCGATAGGCGGTGTACTGGTTAATCTGCGGGAATTTGTGCAGGGAACTGCTATCGTATTTTGTGCTGTCGCAGGGATTGCTGCCTGTTATATTAATAAGAGGACGAGACCGTTTTATGCGGCAGGAATTGTGGAGCGTATACTGGAGCGGGTGAATGAATGGTGGAAAAAGATTTTGTGTCATTGTCACGGGATTGGATTTGAATTATATAAAACATTATTCTACGGAAAGGGAATCTTTGCTGCTATTATTTTTGCGTATTTGATTGTAAGCGGCATTTCCACGGAGGATTTAATGGTTAGTCCGGCACGGGAACAATTAAATCATTTTTATGAACAAAATACCGGACATATTACAAAAGAGACGATGCAGCCATATGAAAAAATAACAAAAGAATTGAAAAAGGTTGAAGAGAATCGTGCTAACGCATCGGGGGAATCATTAAAAGAAGCAGATGATATTTATGAGTCCTATGAGGCAACAAGGGCAATGGCTTTGAAACTTGAAGAGCGGTTAAATTATGCAGAAAAACTGGAAAAACAGGGAATTGATGGCTGGTGGCTGAATGAAACCGGGTATCGTTGGCTGTTTGGGAAAGGAAATGTATCTGACCGAATGGTTCACGGTGCACTGGCAATACTTGCCATGATATTTATGTTGTCCGGATGTTATGCTATGGAGAGGCAGTCCGGTGTCCGTTTTATTCTGCGGTGTACAAAAAAAGGAAGGAAAAACTTTTTCTTACGAAAGGAAGTATGTGCGGTAATTACGGCGGTATTTACCTGTGGTTTGACTGTTGGAGCGGAGATTTATGAAGCAGGGCGTTTGTATAATTTTGATGGCTTGAGTGCGCCGGTTCAAAATATATCTTTTTTACAAAACGTGCCTTTTTCCATTAACATCGGACAGTTTTTGTGCATTTGGATTTTTATGCGGCTTTTGATTTATATTATGATTGCAAATCTGTGTCTGATGATATCATCTATGACGGAACGGGTAGAAAAAGCACAGATGATTTCGCTGTCATTATTGATTTTTACAGTAATATCCGGTGTTTCAGAATATATGGTACTTGGAACGCAGAGGGGCAGGAAAAGCATTTTTGTTGGTAGTTTTGTATTGTTGTGTCTTTGTATAAGCATTTTTGTTACATATCGAAGATGGAGGAATGTAAATGATTGAAATAAAAAATTTGCGAAAAACGTATGGGAAAAAGGTGGCATTGAAAAGTTTTTCTTATACATTTGAAGATGGTATTTATGGTATGCTCGGAGCAAATGGTGCCGGGAAGAGTACACTAATGAATCTGCTTACGGATAATGTAAAAAGGGATTCCGGTGAAATTTTGTATGATGGAAAAGAGATATTAAAGATGGGTGGAAGTTATCTGGAAAAAGTAGGATATATGCCGCAGCAGCAGGGATTCTATGAAAGTTTTTCTGCCCGCATGTTTTTAGTTTACATGGCGGAATTGAAAGGACTCCGAAAAAAAGAGGCAAAAAAGCAGATTGAAAATCTTTTAGAAATTGTTCACTTGTCACATGTGGCAGATAAAAAGATTGGCGGTTTTTCCGGGGGAATGAAACAGCGTGTTTTGCTGGCACAGGCATTATTAGGTGATCCAAAACTTCTAATTTTGGATGAACCGACAGCAGGACTTGACCCGAAAGAACGTGTCAATTTGAGAAACTATATTCATCAGTTGTCTCAGAATAAAATAATTTTATTAGCAACTCATGTGGTAAGTGATGTCGAAAGTATTGCAGACCGGATTCTCATCATGAAAGCGGGAGAACTGGTGGCAGATGATACGCCGGAACATTTGGTTCGTGCCGTTGATGGAAATAATTTAGAGGATGTGTATATGAATTATTTTGGTGATAAGGGAGAAAAATAGGTAAAATTCATTTTAAAGTTTTCTTGTAATTTGTGCCCTAGCTTTGCATTGCCATAAGAATCGGTCTCATGGATTCGCCCGTTTCGCTCAGAGCATATTCCACATGAGGAGGAACTTCCGGGTAAACGGTGCGGGTGATGAGACCGTCTAGAGATTAAAAGGTTTTCCAGCACTTTTCCTTTAGAAAATTGCTAATTACATTTATATCTTCTCCTTCGTATGGAATTAAATTTATTCTGGCATTACAGTCTGCTCTTTCTTGTAAAAGAGATTGTATTTTATCAAAATCACTCATAAAAATCCTCCTTTAGGGATACTTTTGATTTATAGTATACCAAAAAGTTCCCTAAAGAATTAATTGTTTTAGGGAACTTTTTAATAAAAATAATTCAAAAAAGTTCCCTAAAATTATAATAACCGCAAAATATACAGTGATTTCCTCTGGGATTGGGTAACTTTTATTTTTGGCTGGAACAAAGAAGATCATCCGGATTTCTGGAAACTTATGGTACTTTTGAAGAGCAGGAATATCGAAATTTATTGAAAATTTCCGTTGCCGATTCCACAAAAAAGTGCGAAACACTTGCAGCTGCCCACAATCTATGATATGATTTCAGTGTTATATAGGTTTGTAATTGGTCAAACGTTTCTACGAACTACCGTAATAGTTTACTATAACAATTATGGTAGTTTTTTATATGTTATGAAATGGAGGACACGAATATGAAATATGATGTAATTATTGTAGGTGCCGGACCGGGAGGCATTTTTTCAGCGTACGAGTTGACGAAGAAGAATCCGTCTCTGAAAGTTGCCGTATTTGAAAGGGGATATTCTTTAGAGAAACGTAAATGTCCGATTGATGGAGATAAAGTAAAGTCTTGTATTAATTGTAAATCCTGTGCAATTATGAGTGGCTTTGGCGGCGCAGGCGCTTTTTCGGATGGAAAATATAATATTACGAATGATTTTGGTGGGACACTTTATGAGTATATTGGAAGGGAAAAGGCAATTTCGCTAATGAAATATGTCGACGAGATTAATTGTGCTTATGGTGGTGCAAAAACGCATATGTATTCAACGGCAAACACGAAGTTTAAGAAGATTTGTATGCAGAATAAACTTACACTTTTGGATGCATCCGTAAGACATTTAGGAACCGATATTAACTATGTAGTTCTTGAAAATTTATTTGCAAAACTAAAGGATAAAGTAGATTTTTATTTCCAGACGCCGGTAGATAAAATCGAAAAAAAACAAGAGGGTTATAAGGTTTTATATAAAGATGGGGAGGCAGAATGTACAGAGTGTATTATTTCTGTTGGGCGAAGCGGAAGTAAATGGATGCAGTCAATTTGTGAAGATCTTGATATTTCCACAAAATCAAATCGAGTAGATATCGGAGTTCGCGTGGAACTTCCTGCAGTTATTTTTTCGCATCTTACCGACGAATTATATGAGAGCAAAATTGTTTACCGCACAAAGAAGTTTGAGGACCGAGTCCGCACATTTTGTATGAATCCTTATGGGCAGGTTGTGAACGAGAATACAAACGGAATTATTACGGTAAATGGACACAGTTTTGAAGACCCGGAAAAGAGAACAGAAAACACCAATTTTGCGCTGCTTGTGGCGAAGCATTTTTCTGAGCCATTTAAAGACAGCAATGGCTATGGTGAAAGTATTGCTAAACTATCCAATATGCTGGGCGGCGGTGTAATTGTTCAGAGATTTGGAGACCTTGTGAGGGGAAGGAGAAGTACGGTAAATCGCATTGAGGAAAGTACAGTGCGTCCGACTCTTGCGGCAACGCCCGGTGATTTAAGTCTGGTGCTTCCAAAACGTATTATGGATGGTATTATTGAAATGATTTATGCACTTGATGCTGTGGCACCCGGTACAGCAAATGATGACACTCTTTTATACGGAGTGGAAGTTAAATTTTATAATATGGAAGTGGATATTGATGAAAATTTGGAAACGAAATATAAAGGTCTTTATGTGATTGGTGATGGCAGTGGTGTAACACATTCGCTTTCGCATGCTTCGGCGAGCGGCGTGTATGTGGCAGACCATATTGTGAATAATCAATAAGGAAAGAAGGAGGAATTGTCCTATAAAATTCTAGACAAGCCTTCCCTTTTATGCTATAACTAGAATAACAATGAAATAAAACACGACACTTTTCTGCCACTGGGTAGGAAAGTTAAGCGTCAGATTTTCTATCGTTAGGTCTTAGAAGATAGGAAATGCTGGCGCTTTATTTTTTTGAAAATAGGAAGGAGCTTAGGCACTATTATGAGTAATCCAATTAAAAGTTTAACAAAAAAAGAATGGGGGAGTATGGATTGGTTCCCTGCTAATCATTGTGATATCCAATGTTTCATCGGGAAGCTTTGATTTGTATGGCTTTATTAGCTGGAAGAAACGGGAAAAGTGATGTGTATCGGCTGGATGTTTGAATGAAGTAAAAGTGCACATTGAAAGCGGGCTTTCCGCAAAAGGCAGCAGAAGAACCCCAATATGAATTTACATCGTACTGTTCACAATTTGCTCGTATTCTTTTTGAATTTCATTTGTGCTTCCTGCCCGTTTGTTTTTAATAAATAGTGTTCGAAATATCAATCTTGCAAGTGGACCAACAAGAATAAGCTGCAACGGAAATGCCATAACAAAATTTTTGCAGTATGTCATGAGATAATCCGGTATGAAATTTTCTGTAAAACCATATCCATGATATACGCCGAGCACGCAATTAAATGAAGTCAAGTATTATTTTTAATTCGATTGCGATTGCAAGAAATAGGAAAAATGTGTAAGATAGTAGGAGAAATGACGAAATGCTCTGTTTAGTTTTCTGAAATTATGACGATACATTATATAGAGTGTTGATTTTATTTGCAAGGAGATTTTTATATGATGATAAATATGAAATATAATCTTCCAGATCGAATATTGAGGGAACTTTCTTTTTTTGCGAAGAAGTATTCTGTCACAAAAATTATACTGTTTGGTTCCCGTGCACGAGGCACAAATACAGAAAGAAGTGATATAGATATCGCAGTATATGGTGGAGATTTTGAACATTTTTATTGGGATGTCAAGGAAAATATGCATTCTCTTCTTATGTTTGATGTCGTACGAGCAGATGTAAAAATTTCAGATGAATTGAAACAAGAAATAGAAAGGGATGGTGTTATAATTTATGAAAAAACTTGAAAACTTTACAAATAGTCTGTCTATATTGGCAGAGGCGGATTTTAAACTTGCAGAAGAAAATGATATATATCGAACAGGGATTATTGGACAATTTAATCTAACTTTTGAACTTGCATGGAAAGCATTGCAGGAAATTATGAGACTGCATAGTGTGGAAGGTGCTGCTACCGGTTCGCCTCGTGAAATCTTGCAGCTTGGTTATAAAATTGGATTTATCAATGATTCTGAGGTATGGCTGCTTATGCTGAAAAAACGCAATACTTCTGTTCATATTTATAATGAAGATGAAATTGATGAAATGATTATGCTGATACGTGACAGTTTTATTCCGGCTTTTATTGTTCTTAGGGATATGCTGGTAAAGAAACTGGATGTAGTTGAAAGTGATTGGGTGTAAGATGAGTGGAGGATTTAGTACAGTATCAACAGGAAGAATTACGATAGAAGAAAATGAACAACCCGCCTGAAATGTAGTGGGTACAAATCGGAATTTATAGGGATGCTGTGAAATCGGAAAGTTGTGTAGTTGTACATACAGTTCAATTGAATTATGATTTGGGAGGAGAGATAGAGTGAAAAAATTTTTTTCTCCACTTATGGCTATTCTTTCAATTGTTTCACCTATTTGTATAGTTGGAATAATGTGTATGATTGAAACTGAAATTATTGAAGCAGTTATTAGTGGATTGGTGCTTGGTTGTATGGTTGGGAGTGTGTTCAGTATAATCTTTTGGGTTACCAATAAATATAAGAATAAAATTTTAAGAATAATATCATTAATCCCATTAGTATTTGTTGGATTATATTCATTGTTGTTTATTCTATATTTGGCGTATAAGTAGATAAGTGCAACTTCCAGTTTGTTGAATTAAGAAAATCAGGAATTTTTAGCGTGAATAGTTTCAATCAGTTCACCATGCCATTTTGTTTTGTGTTATACTGTTTTCAAGGATTTGCAGAGAATTTAATAACAAGATTACGGAGGTAATAACATTGATTATCAAAGATAAAACAATTGATGGTGGCAAAGGGTTTGACTGGGGAAGAGTTTCCTCTGAGTATGCAAAATATCGTGATATTTATCCTAAGATATTTTTTCGGAAAATTTTGGATTTAGGTTTATGCAAAGATGGTCAGAAGATATTGGATTTAGGAACCGGAACCGGTGTTTTACCAAGAAATATGTATTGCTATGGTGGGATTTGGACCGGAACAGATATTTCGGAAGAACAAATTGAACAGGCGAAACATTTGTCTGCTGGCATGAATATTGATTACAAAGCAGTTGCAACGGAAAAGATAGATTTCCCGGCAGAATCCTTTGATGTCATTACTGCTTGTCAGTGTTTCTGGTATTTCGATCATGAAAGTGTCATGCCAAATCTATATCGGATGCTGAAACCCGGCGGAAAACTGCTGGCTTTGTATATGGCGTGGCTTCCCTACGAGGATGAAATTGCCGGCAGAAGTGAAGAACTTGTACTTAAATATAGTCCGGCATGGAGTGGTGCGGGAGAAACGATGCACCCAATTCAGATTCCAGACTGTTATAACACACATTTTGATTTGATTCATCACGAAGAATACAAGTTGGATGTACATTTTTCCAGAGATTCGTGGCATGGACGAATGAAAGCCTGTCGTGGAGTAGGTGCTTCTCTTAATGAAGAAGAACTACAATCATGGGAACAAGAACATTTGAAATTGCTTTCAGAAATTGCACCAGAGGAATTTGATATTAAACATTATGCCGCACTGGTAGAATTAAAGGCGAGAAAATAATTTTCTATTGTTTCGGTATTACAAGAAATATTAGTGAAAAATAGTGTAAAAATAGTGAAAATTTAATGGAAAAGCTCCTCTTTTTTGGAAATTATTGCAAAATATTCCTAGATAGTATACAATTCTACCATAAAACATCTAAAGGAGGATATGTATGATTATGAAAGGGAAAATGAAGTTTTGCATACTGGCCGTGTTTGTGCTTACCGTGGCGGCAATGTGGTTTGGAACGAAAGAGGCCGGTGCGTTTACGATTGCGGAGGATGGAAAGTATGCATTGGTATTGAATCTAAAGGGTTCAGATAAGGAGGTAGCAAATATTGACGGTCAGTCCGGCAAGGTAATTAAGTTTAACGTAGATGAGGGCGAAACGGTATTAAACGTGTCTGAACTTACAAATGGTGTTGTTGCTTATAATGAGATTAGAAAGTTCTCAGGATGGGCAAAAAGTTCGGCTACTGTAGATACGATAGAAGAGTTAAGCATCGATGATTTTAATAGTGCAGGAAGCTTGGGCGGTGTGGAATATACAAACGGCTGCAGTTTATACGCATTATTCTTAGGTGACGAAATAGAACAACAGGAAGAGTATCGTGTGCTTTTGAATGGGAATGGCGGAGAAATTACTGGCAGCGCTTTGCCCGGTCAGACAAAGATTTTATTAACATATAAGGAAGACGAGCTTAAATCACTAGATGTGTCCAAGTATGCGGCAGAGCGCGAAGGCTGCACTTTCTGCGGATGGGGCTGCAATGGTGAAATTTTAACAAGTGCACTGGATAAGTCGTATTTTAAAAGTGGTGATTCGTTGGTGATTTATGCCCTTTATAAAAAGACAACATTTGAGGGAACATCGTATGTATTAAATCTGGATGCCAACGGAGGTATGATAGAAGACGAATTTGTGAAAAAGTACGATTATCTCGGTGCGGATGATATGGTTATGCCTGTATTTCACTATATTCCACAAAGAAGTGGGTACAGATTTAAGGGATGGAATAGTAAAAAAGATGGCAGTGGGAAAACATATCAGTTGATATCTAGCGAAAGCTGGCGTAAGGATAATGGGGATGACCTGGAAAAAGATGTGTTGCTGGACAATGAGAGATATTACAAATATGTAACCTTGTATGCACTCTGGGAAAAAGAACCCAATACACCGAATGTACCGGAGGAAGACGAAGTTACGGTTGTTTCGTGTACCGGAGGAAGTGTGGAGCTGGAATTGCCAAAGGATGAAAAATATTCTCTTGAAATGGCTATGATGACGATTCCGGAGGCCTTGGCTAAAGAAAATTTAAAATATCTGCTGGATATTAATTTGATGAAAAATCAAGAAATTGTACAGGTGAATGGCTGTCCGATACGAGTGAAACTTATACTTCCGGACGAGTTGAAGGATTATGATTCCTATGAAGTTGTATATGTAAAAGATGGTAAAATAATGGAGCGTTTTAACTGCACCGTGGAAGATGGTTGTGTGATTTTTAACACAATGCATCTAAGTCTGTACGGTATTGTGGCGAAAAAGAATGAACCGGATAACCCAGGCGGCGGTGAAACAGGTGGCGGAGAAATAAAGGACCCAAACAAGGAAAATGGTGGAACCGGTGATAATGGCGGTTCTAATACAGGTACTAAAGGTAACGGAAATACAAACACAAACAACACGGACACAACAGATAAAAAAGAAACACCGAAAGATAATATCGTAAAGGAAAAGATTACAGTAAAAAGACCATACATCAGCAAAAAACATTTGAAGAAAAACAGAAAGCGGGTCAAAATTTACTGGAAGAAAGTGACAGATGTAAGTGGATACGAGATTCAGTATTCTACATCTAAAAAATTTACCAAAAAGACGACGAAACAAATTAAAGCCAAGCACACCAATAAGTGGATTCGTCTCAAAGGAAAGAAAAAGGCATATTATGCCAGAATTCGTGCATACAAGATTGTTAATGGCAAAAAATATTACAGTAAGTGGAGCAAAAGAACAGTTTTGAGAAAACAGAAGAAATAGGAAAATGTGACGGGGACACCTTGATTTAAGGGGTGTCCCTGTTTTGGAATTATAACACCTCAATACTGTTTCGCAGAAAGGGCAATTTATTACCAGGTCAGTGAAAATTCAACAAGTTCCGGAGTCTCCGGTTTTCCAATCAACGGTTCTTTTTTGTCTAATGAAGAAAGCTGTACCATTTCTTCTGCGGACAGGGTAAAATCAAATAAATTAAAATTTTCCTGAATATGTTCCGCCTGTGTGCTTCTTGGAATCACTGCAATGTTTTTTTATGTCAGGAAACGGAGCAAAATCTGTGCCGGTGTTTTATTATATTTCTCTGCGAGAGCAAGAACGACAGGTTCCTGATACATTTCATTGCGGTTACCCTGACCGAGTGGCGCATAAGCCATGTGTGCAATTTCTTTTTCATTTCCGTAAGCTTCTGCCGTATCAATCATACGGTATCCTGTCTGAATCGCAGAGGCAACTGCGGTAGTGCAGGTTTTTCCATTTAACAGAAATGTACCGAAACCTACGAGCGGCATTTGGGTGTTGTTATTCAAAGTTAAATATTCCATGTTTTGTCCTCCATAATTTTATTTGTATAAGAAATCTTTCTGTGTTATACTTATACACATTGTAATAAGTTCGAGTAACACGAAGTCAAGATAAAATTTTTACGGAGAAAAGATTATGCATTATACGACAAGCCTATAAGCGAGTGGAAGAAGCCAAAGCTACTGCAAAGTATATGGATGAAAAAGTGGCACATTATGAAGCTATTTTAGCAGGACTTGTACCAGATGATACCAATCCAAACAATTGGACACCGGAGAACAGACCAAAACATTAAGGGGGATTTATGAGAACAAGAAAACCAAAGAGATTCTATTTGTATGCAAACCTCTCCCAAATAAACTTATCAGTTTCCGATTTGTCTATGCTTAATGGCAAAAAAATTGCGATGCTGGAGAACAGTATGCATGAAGCACAGTTTCAAAAATGGGAGAAAAAACATGGGGTGAAGACGGAGCATGTGTACATCAGTGATTTTGAAGATTCTCTGAAAAGATTATAGAATGGTGAAGTGGATGGTGTGCTTTCCTCGGAAACACCCGATTGGGGAAAAGCAGGAGTATCGGCAGTTGTTTTAATTGGGATATTTTTGGTGGTTTTATTTATTGTACTTATTTTCCTGCGTAAAGCAAAAAAGGCAGCTAACGAAGCTGTGGAATTAAATAAAAGGCTCGCAGAAAAACAGAGAGATTTAGAAAAAGCTTTGGTGCAGGCAGAAAGTGCAAATGAGGCAAAGACAACTTCCTTGTCCTTTCAGGCAGAAGCCGACGGACTTACGATTACAGGTGAACATGATGACTACACAGGCGTAAATGTCTGGAGTAATGCGCTGTATCTGAAAAAGATATTGATGAATCTTTTTTCAAACAGTATGAAATATAATAAGCCGAATGGTTCGATTAGCATGAGTATGCGGACCGTTGAAAGAACAGAAGAATGTATCACTTGCGAATTTAAAATCCAAGATACAGGTGTTGGTATGTCAGAGGAATTTATACAAAAAGGCTTGTTTACTCCTTTTGCGCAGGAGGTTCAATCCGCACGTTCCAGTTATTGCGGAACAGGTCTTGGTATGTCGATTGTTAAGCAACTTGTCGAAAAGATGGGAGGCACTCTGTCGATTGAAAGTGAGCTGGGAGAGGGTAGCTGTTTTACTGTTGTGCTTCCTTTCAAAATTAATACGGAGGCAAATTCAGAAGAACATAAAGTGGTTTTGGATGCAGATATCAAGGGACTTCGCATTTTATTGGCTGAAGATAATGAGCTGAATATGGAAATTGCCCGGTTTATACTGGAAGACTGCGGTGCACTGGTAGAACCGGTATCCAATGGACTTGAAGCAGTACATAAATTTGAAGCATCCGATGAGGAAACTTTTGATGTGATTCTCATGGATATTATGATGCCTGTGATGGATGGGATTACCGCGACCAAAACAATACGTGCCATGGAGCGCCCGGATGCTAAGACAATTCCAATCATAGCAATGACGGCAAATGCCTTTAAGGAGGATGAAGAAAAATGCATGGCAGCAGGCATGAATGAACATCTGGCAAAGCCGTTGGAGGAGGATAAAGTAGTTCGTGCGATTTATGAAAATATAGTTAAAAAGAGGGCATAAAATATGGAACAACTCATACTGCTTGTGAAATATCAGACAAAACCAAATAAAAGAAAGGATTTTGTGAAGAAAGTGATTTCCTCCGGAGTTTTAGAAGAAATACGTCAAGAAGACGGCTGTATATCTTATGATTATTATTATGATGCGGTCAACCCGGCTTGTGTGCTTCTTGTTGAACAGTGGCAATCAAAAGGACAGCAGCAACAACATTTGCGGAGTGAGCATATGCATATTTTGAAAGAGATAAAGGAGAAATACGTCCTAGATACATCGGTGCGTGAGATTTCGGTATAATAATTAACTCTTGCATTCGTGACTGGTTATGCTAAAATAACATTAGTTAGACGTGACTAATCGTGAAAGGAGAAATGTGATGACAGATGAAGAATATAAAAATATGTCGGTGAAAGAATTTACAAAGGCGGCTAAAAATTATGAAAGCGACCATGCGGGAATTTATAAGATGTGTAAAAAAGATTACCCGGATATTTTGGAGGAACTGGAAAAGGAAGATTTTTCAGACCTTTTGGACGCCGGATGTGGACCTGCGCCAATGATTTCTCTGCTTGCGGAAAAATATCCGGATCGTCATTATACAGGACTTGATTTGACACCGGCAATGATTGAACAGGCAAAAAAGAAAAATATTCCAAATGCTGATTTTGTAGTTGGTGATTGCGAGAATTTTCCGTTTGAGGACAATGCGTTTGATGCCATTATCTGCTCGAATAGCTTTCATCATTATCCGAATCCACAGGCATTTTTTGACAGCGTAAAAAGGTGTCTTCGTCCCGGTGGAAGGCTTGTACTTCGGGATGTAACCAGTGATAATAAATTGTTATTATGGTTTATGGATAAGATAGAACTTCCTCTGGCAAATTTGTGTGGGCACGGAGATGTGACAATCGCTACAAGAGAAGTGGTTACGGACTGCTGTAAAAAGGCGGGTTTAAAGGTAGAAAAACTGGAGATTCGAAAGGGAATGCGCATGCATTGTGTGGTGAGTAAATAATCGGAAAGTACAGTCATAATTTTGTAAGAAATTATGAAGAAAGATATCAGAAAGTTGTGATAGGAACTATAAAAATAGCCTTTTTTGTTCTGCTATGATGTTATCAGAAACTGACAAAGGAGGCTATTTTTATGGAAAGAATAAACAGTCAGACAATCCTTGCTAAGAGGAGAAGCAAACAAAGAAAACAAAAATTAGTAAGAGGTCTTGCAATTGTTTTGGCGCTGATGGTGATATGGAAATTTTTTGGAAGTGCAGTAACATGGATTAGACAGTGGCAATCTGATGAAGTATATGATGTGTCTGCTGAGAATATGTCCGTTCATGGTGAAAAGGAGAAAGCACCCAAAAAGTTTAGCGAAGCACAGATTACAAATGAATTAAGCCGTTTGTCCAAGAAAAATCAAACATATGAAAGTATTTATAACAATCGGGCGGAATATCCGACGGTATTATTACGTTCTCTTTGTAATAATTCGGAGATGTTGAATTTTGTGGCTGGATATTTAATAGCAGATAAATCTGCGCACGGTGAATTAACAAAAAAAGAATGTGAGGGAAAGATACCTCTTTTGCTGCAATGGGATAGAAGATGGGGATATGTATCCTATGGGAGCAGTGATATTGGTTTATCGGGCTGTGCTCCGACTTGTTTGTCAATGGTGATTGTGGGGCTGACCGGCAATCGAAATGCAACACCGGATAAGATTGCAGAATATGCACAGGAAAATGGCTATTATCTAAAAGGAACGGGAACGAGCTGGAGTCTGCTTACCGAAGGTGCTTCATATCTTGGCGTTGAGGGACGTGAAATTAGCTTGAGTAAGAAAAACGTTCAAACCGCATTGCAGCAGGGACAGCCGATTATTTGCAGTGTGGGACCGGGAGATTTTACAACAGAGGGGCATTTTATTGTGTTGACCGGGATGAAGTATGGAAAGATTAAGGTAAACGATCCCAATTGTATTCGCAGGAGTTGCTTATGGGATTATGAGGTGCTTGAGCCACAGATAAAAAATTTGTGGGCATATTGCCGGTGAGGACATTTGCAGAAGCTATTTGTTTGTAGTACAATGACCTCAAATGAGTAAATGGAAGAGGTGAATACGCAGATGGCTGAGAATATTCTGGTGGTAGATGATGAAAGGGAAATTGCAGATTTAGTAGAGGTGTATTTACAAAATGAGGGATATACGGTGTACAAGTTTTATAATGCAGGGGATGCTCTTAATTGTTTGGAGACAACACCAATTAGTCTCGCCGTATTGGATATTATGCTTCCTGACATGGATGGATTTGCACTTTGCAGAAGGATTCGCCAGAAGTTTTATTTTCCCATTATTATGCTGACGGCGAAGGTAGAGGACTTAGATAAAATTATGGGATTGACGGTGGGAGCAGATGATTATATTACAAAACCATTTAACCCGTTGGAACTTACCGCTCGTGTGAAAACGCAGTTACGACGTTATACACGATATAATACAGTAGGTTTTGCAGGGGAGCAGGATGAAGAGATTGATATACGGGGTATGCATATTTCTAAGGCTAGCCATAAATGTACGTTGAATGGACAGGAAGTTGCATTTACGCCTTTGGAGTTTGATATAGTCTGGTATTTGGCGAAGCGGCAGGGGAATGTTGTGTCTTCTGAGGAGTTGTTTGAAGCGGTATGGAAAGAAAAATATTTGGACAACAACAATACGGTAATGGCACACATTGCCAGAATACGGGATAAAATGCATGAGATGCCACGAAAACCAAAGTTTATAAAAACAGTCTGGGGGGTAGGTTATACCATTGAGTAAGAATGCAAAGTTAGAGAAAAAACAAGGGGAAAAGCATAATCATAAGGCAAGACAGCTTATGATGCAGTATGTCATTACACTGGGGGTATGTATCGGTAGTCTGGCATTATTTGTTATATTATCAAAACTTGTTTTGTCAGTCAGAGTATGGTATCCGTCGGATTCGTACTGGCCGTTATTACATTGGCTTAATCTGCATATCATTACTGTTTGTGCAGCAATTGGCGGAGCAATCTGGTTGATTGTGACAATCTATTATTTGTATCGTGTATTCCGGCAAATAGATGAGATTGTGGATGCCGCAGGGAAAATGGTGTCCTGGCCGGAAAAGCCATTGGAAATGCCACGTTCTTTGGAGGGCGTGCAAAATGAGTTGAATCTTGTGCGGGAGCAGGCGCTGCGAAATGAGATGGCGGCGAAGGAGGCAGAGCAGAAAAAGAATGATTTGATTGTATATCTGGCTCACGACCTAAAAACACCTCTTACCAGTGTGATAGGATATTTGTCATTGCTTCGGGATGAGCTGCAAATATCGGAAAAATTACGTGAACGTTATACAGAAATTGCACTCAATAAAGCAGAAAGACTAGAAGAATTAATAAATGAATTTTTTGATATTACGCGTTTTAATCTTTCTGTTATGACGCTGGAAAAAGAGACAATCCATTTCAGCCGTATGCTGGAACAGATTGTTAGCGAGTTTGAGCCGATTTTGCAGGAAAAGAGATTATCTGTAGAATCTGTGATTGAGAAAGATATTATTTTGTCCGGAGATGCTGATAAATTGGAACGCGTCTTTGATAATCTGCTTCGCAATGCTGTCAATTATAGTTATCCGGATACGGTCATACATTTGTTAATGAAGCGGATGACGAAAGAGCACAAAGTTTTGATTCGTGTACAAAATCATGGGCGGACGATTGCTAAAGAAAAATTGGAACATATTTTTGAGCAGTTTTTCCGTGTGGACGCATCAAGGTCTTCTGCAACGGGTGGTTCAGGACTTGGCTTAGCTATTGCCAGACAGATTGTGGAGATGCATTACGGACAGATACGGGCAGAGAGTGCGGATGAGACAATTGTGTTTGAAGTAGAACTTCCGTGTGAATGAAAATGCGTCGATAAACACTTGATACAAACAACTTTGAAAGGTCATTTGACAAGTATATTTTTCATTGTATAATGAAAGTGGATAGATTATATTTGAATGGAGGACGCCTATATGGACAAAGTATATATACTGGTATTGCTGTTAATGATAATTCCAATATTGATTTGTATAAAATATGCTGGAAAAGTAAAAAGTGAAGTGGCATCTTCTATTGTAAAATGTCTTGTTCTTGTGATTATCACCATTCTTAGTAATGGGGTATTTGTGCTTTCAGACAACCAACTGTTTTCGTATGTTATGGAAGGATTGTATCTGTTTTCTTTTGACGTGCTGTTGATTTATATATTACAGTATTCACAACAGTATACCCGGGTTTTTAGCGAAGTGACTTTGTTTCGGACAGGCTGTTTTGTTGTTGCAGGTTTGGATGGAATTTCACTGCTTCTAAATGTGTTTTTTCATCATGTATTTACGTTGAAAGCAGAAAACTATATAAGTTTTCAGATGTATCATATTAGTGATAAAACGATTTTTTATTATCTTCATTATGGATTTTCCTATTGTTTGATGTTTTGCATTATTGCATCTTTTTTGACAAAGATTGTGCAAATATCGGATTTTTACCGCAAGAAATATGTTCCAATTTTTGGAGTGTTTTGTGTGATTGTTATATTAAATATTGTATGTAATATTTCGGGATTTCCATTAGATATTTCTCTTCCGTTTTTTGTATTTGCATCCATTTTAATTTGTTATTTGACGTTATATCGGTCGCCAAGGGAGTTGATTGATGAAACATTGTCCATTGTGGTAGCAGGTATGAATAATGCGGTAATCTGTTTTGACATTAATAAGGAATGTGTTTATGCAAATGATCATGCACGCAGCTTATTTCATGACTTGTCAAATGATATTGCAGGGATTTCCGAGCAGGTGCGGAATTGGCTGTGTGGACATGATTTTGACAACCGGGACTGCGTGGAATGGAGTGCCCAAAGGACGATTGACAATGAAATACATTATTTTGATATAGAATATAGAAAGATATTTGCAAAGAAGGGTGAATACATAGGATTTTTCTTAAATCTCATTGATACAACAGAAAAACGTCTTGCCTATGAAAAAGAAAAATATTTGGCGACGCATGATACGCTTACCGGATTATATAATAAAGATTATTTTTCAGTAAAAGTAGCAGAGGTTTTAAAAGAAAAAACAGACGAGGACTGGCTGTTAGTATGTTCTAATATTAAGGATTTTAAATTGATTAATGATCTTTTTGGAATTGAAAAGGGAAATGAAGTACTAAAAATGCAGGCGGACATTTTTAAGGAACAATGTAGTGAAGGTGTTATCCATGGCAGAATTGGTGGGGATAAGTTTGCAATGTGTGTTCCTAAACCTCAATTTTTGGAGCAGAATTTTATGAATATGGTACAGACAATGAGACATGCGTTTGATAATGATATATATCATTTGTATATGTATATTGGTGTTTACGAAATTACGGACAGAGATGAGGATGTTTCCATCATGTGTGACAAAGCAAATCTTGCCATGAAAACGTTGTATGAAAACTACGACAAATCGATTGCCTATTATAGTGATGTTATATTGGATAAAACAATTGAAGAAAAACAGCTTGTAGGGGATTTCGATGAAGCGATTGCCAAAAGGCAGTTTTGCATGTATTTACAACCCCAGATGACATCGGAAGGAAAAATGATTGGGGCAGAGGCTCTTGTAAGATGGCAGCATCCGAAACGCGGATTGATTTTTCCGGGAGATTTTATTGAAATTTTTGAGCGGACAGGACTTATTTACCGGCTTGACCGGTTTGTATGGGAACTTGCTGTTGAAAAATTGGCACAGTGGCAAAAAGACGGGAGGGATGATCTATATATATCCGTAAATATTTCTACAAAGGATTTTTGTTACATGGATGTTTATAAGACCATCACATCTCTTGTGGAAAAGTATAAAATTGTGCCATCAACTTTGAAACTGGAGATTACAGAAACGGCTATCATGACGGGAACTGCCGGAGAAATTGAAATCATCGAACAGTTTAGAAAATATGGTTTCGAAGTGGAAATTGATGATTTTGGAAGCGGTTATTCTTCCCTTAATACATTGAAAGATATGGATGTTGACGTGTTAAAAATTGATATGGGATTTTTAAGAACAACAAAACCGGAACATTTGGAAAGAAGTATGACGATTTTAAATATGATTATATCTCTTAGTAAAATGCTTGGTCTTTCTGTGATCACAGAGGGCGTGGAGACAGAGGAACAGGTTGTCAAACTCTCACAGATGGGATGCGGAATCTATCAGGGGTATTATTTTTCAAAGCCGATTCCGGTGAGTGAATTTGAGGAGAGATATATGTAGAGGGGGGAGAGCAGGATTGAGACGCGACCGGATTTTTTGTTTCATTTGACATAAAAACCATTCAATGATATTATGATATTAATAAGAAGTGCTACCGCTTATGCGGATAGCCTGATAATTTTGTCAGAAATGACCGCCAAAGTTTGTCAGACAGGGGCGGTTATTTTTGTGTCTTGGAATTATGCTTACCATGCGTATAACCAAGACTATAAAAGGTCGCACACAGTGCGAGCACTGAAAATATTATAACAGACACGTGATAAAAAAACAACTGCTTCTATTGGATTATTTTACTGTAGAAAGGTTGCTAAAGAACAGGCAAAATGGTATGATTAGTTAGATACAACTAACAACAAGGAAGTGCGAGGACAAAAATATGACAATACTAATCATTCGAATTATGTTCGCACTTGCCATATTGCGGTCATGGTTTCTATGCTGGCGTGGATGTTTTTGATTTAAGTTTTTTATTAATAATGCCGATATTTACACTATAAAGTATGTTTGAAATGGAGTTCAAACGAGTAATACTTCAAGGAGGATGGCATTATGGCAGTAAATGGAATTGGGAATGGTTATTTCTATCCGGTGAAAAATCAAGAGACAGTTGGGATGAAGGCATCGGATTCGAAACCATCGTCTCGGACGGTGGTTAATAATGGTGGTGTGAGTTATGAGAAAAGTATATCGGATGCTGCTTCATCCGGTCTTGATTTTATACAGGAAGTGGAAAAGCGAAATAGTGGAACTAAGTTTTTTGTGGGAACTGTAGGTTACGGGCAGACATATGGCAATTCATCGGATGTGAATTTTGTAATTCATCCGAAATATTTAGACAAACTGGGAACTGATGAAGAGGCGAGAATGACCTTTGAAAAGGATGTTAAGTTTTTAACGAATTGCTCCAAACAGTTTAAGGCACAGATGAAAGCACAGGGGCGGGAAGTGGTAAGCGACGGCTGGTTTTGCGACGAAAATGGAAACTGGGGCGGCTGGGTTATTACAAAAAATTCAGATAAGAGTTCCTTTTTGAAGAAAATGTCAGACCATACAAATGAAATTTTAGAAAAGAAACTGGCAAAGAAAAAAGGAAAAGCGTGCCGGGCGTATTTACAAAACCGATTTATGGGGATTCAATTTCGATTAACAGGAGGAGATGAAAAATGCAGGTAAATGGACTGAGCGGAGCTGGTTCCAAGACAGCTGGAATTAAAATGGCACAGAAGATGGATTCTTTTAGCATAAATATTAAAAACGAGATTGCCAGAAAGCAGAAAGAGCAGCAGCGTTAAAAAGAAACAAGAAGAGCTTGAAAAACTGGAGCAGAAGAAATTGTCAGCATCTGCATCCCAGATGAATACTTTGGGAACACTAAATCAAAAGATTGCTGATGTGGCAAAAGAAAAAGAGGATGAGGATAAGGAAGTTGCCAGTTCCTTCACAAAATGCTAGTATAGGAAAGAGGCAGGTGATACTTTTGAAAGCAGAGCAGGTAATCAGAGAAACGGCAAATCTTTGTCGGGATTTTGGAGCAAAAGAAGTTATATTATATGGTTCAAGAGCAAAGGAAACTGCGAGGGAACGAAGCGACATTGACATTGCAGTAACCGGTGTCAAAGATTTTGATGCACTTGTCGAAGAAGTGGAAAATCTGCCAACATTATACAGCGTCGATATGGTAAATATGGATACTTGTAAAAATCAGTTGTTATTGGAGGATATCAGACAGTATGGACGAAAAATTTAATCGCCGGTTTACATCATTTTGTAATTCGCTGGATGCATTATCGGAGGCAAAGAACAGAGACTTTTCTGATTCATTTGTGCTGAGTGGAACGAGTGCTAAGTTTAGCATTACATTTGACCTGGCGTGGAAAGTGATGAAGGATATTTTGGTGCAGTATTATGCAATAACAGGTTTTGTTACCGGTTCCCCAAGGGAAGTGTTGCGAGAGGCATTCAAAGCAAATTTGATTTCTGATGAGGCATGGATGGAAATGCTAAAAGTGAGGAATGAACTTACTCATGATTATGATTGCGAAATTGTGAAAACGCATTGTGACGCAATTGTTAAGAAATATATTGATCTGTTTTACATTTTTGCCGACAAAGTGAAGCAGTTGGGGGATAGCCTTAATTAGAGGCCGTGTATCGTTATTAGATGTGGTAACAACCGTATACAGGAAAGTGTTCTAGGACGCATTTATAAGATAAGGATAAACTGAGTTTGGCTGGTTTTGTTTGCGTCAAATATTCGTTGCCAGTTTCTTTGACTTTTCTCCTGAATTACGGAAATCAAAAAGTGCCAACGACTTGACACATACCCATTTTCTGCTATACTAAAGATAGTGGATGAAACTGCGATAGGATTGTCGCAGAGTTAAGGTAACGGAGTACCGGTGCAGTAATCAAAGGAGTGAATGTTATGAATAATATGTATGGATTAGGAACATATGGAGCAAGTTCATTTGTAGACACATTTTTTGGAACGAGCAGCACAAGTGGTGGCTCACTTTTGTCATCGATTGGCGACTTGCAGATGATTCAAAAAGGTGCTTACAAAAAAGCGATGAAAGCTTATGTGGCAAAACTGAAGAGCAGTGATTCTGCGGAGACGATTAAAAATTCCGGTACGGCAGACAGTGGCACAAAGTTGTCTGGTTTAAAGAGTTCGTCACAGAAGCTGTATCAGGCAGCAAATGATTTAAAAAATGCTTCTTATGGTGATAATACAAAAGCAGAAGATTTATTAGATAAGGCGAAGAACTTTGTGAGCCAGTACAACAGTGTACTTGGCACAACAAAAAGTATGAACTCATATAGTATTTTGCAGACGGCTGTATGGGGAACGGAACAGATGAATCTGAGTCAGGGACTTTTGAATAAAGTTGGAATTACAATCAATGACGATAATACATTGTCTTTGGATGAGACGAAATTCAAGGCAGCAAATATGAGTGATTTGAAGGCACTGTTTTCAGGCAGCGGTTCACTTGCTGACCGCGTGGCACAGAAAGCATCGACACTGTACAATCAGAGTACAAACCAGATTGCATTGAATCAGGGCAAGTCGACATATACGATGTTTGGCACGTTGATTTAACGAAAAAGAATAAACGAATACAACCGTGCGGCACAGACAGGAAGGACGCTGTTTGTGCCGTTCGTATGTTGAAGGAAAGGAAGAGAAGGATGCACCGTTTTTTTGTACCGGAGGAAAACCGCACGGAAAATGAAATTGTGATACATGGGGATGATGTAAACCATATCCGCAATGTTCTCAGGATGACAAAAGGGGAAAAGATAATGGTTTCCTGTGGGAAAGGTGTGGATTATGAGTGCGAGATTCTGGCGGTTTCCGATAGCGAGATAAGTCTTTTGATTCGGGATGAGAAACCGGCGGTTTCAGAACTTCCGGTGAAAATTACCTTGTTTCAGGCACTGCCGAAAAAAGATAAAATGGAACTCGTGATTCAAAAGGCAGTGGAATTGGGAGCAGCATCCATTGTGCCGGTGAAAACAAAACGATGCGTGGTAAAACTGGACGCCAAAAAAGAAGAAAAGAAAGTGACAAGATGGCGTACGATTGCTGAATCGGCCGCAAAGCAAAGCGGTAGAGGTGTTTTACCGGAAGTGACGGCGGTGAAAAGTTTTTCGGAAGCACTTTCTATGGCAAATGAAATGGATTATGTGATGATTCCTTACGAATTGTGCGAGGGCATGAAAGAGTCAGTTCTTTCCTTTACGGAGGCCTCTCAAATAAAAAGAGGCGGTCGGATTGGCATTTTTATCGGACCGGAAGGCGGTTTTGAACGCGGGGAAGTGGACGCGGCAGTGGCACAAGGGATTAAACCGATTTCCCTTGGTAAGCGAATTTTGCGGACGGAAACGGCAGGGTTAGCAGCGTTGTCGATTCTTATGTTTTTAATCGAAGGAAGAAATGAGGAAGAATAAATGGAATGTTATTTGGATAATGCGGCGACGACGAGACCATTTTCAGAGGTCTGTGACTTGGTGACGCGGGTGATGTACGAGGACTTTGGAAATCCATCATCCCTTCACATGAAAGGTGTTATCGCAGAGCGTTATGTGAGACAGGCGAGAGAACAGATTGCTAAAACGTTAAAGTGTGCGGCGAAAAACATTGTTTTTACAAGCGGCGGTACGGAGAGTAATAACATGGCGCTGATTGGTTCAGCACTTGCAAATGCCCGTGCAGGCAAGCACATTATCACAACCTGTTTTGAGCATGCGGCTGTTTATGAGCCGCTGTTATATTTAGAAAAAATGGGTTATGAAGTCACTTACCTTCCCGTGGATTCAATGGGGCATGTGAGTGAGGAAACGCTTGAGAATGCATTGCGTAAGGATACGATTTTAGTCTCTACGATGCTTGTGAATAACGAAGTTGGTGCGATTTTGGATGTCGAGAAATTTTCTAAAATTGTAAAAGCATTTAACAAGGATATTATTTTCCATGTAGATGCGATTCAGGCATATGGGAAAATGAATATTTATCCAAAACGAATGGGAATTGATTTGCTGAGTGTCAGTGGTCATAAAATTCATGGACCGAAAGGAACCGGATTTTTATATGTTGGGGATAAGGTTAAAATTCATCCCTATATTCATGGCGGCGGGCAGCAGCAGGGGATGCGTTCCGGAACGGAAAATGTACCGGGGATTGCCGGGCTTTCTCTGGCGGCAGAAAAAATGTATGCAAATCTGGAGGAAAATAGAAAGCACTTGTATGAATTGAAACAGTATTTTGTTTCCCATATCGGAGAAGTTGACGGGGCGGTTGTAAATGCCTGTGATGTTTCTGCGGTAGAAGAGACGGCACCTCATATTGTGAGTGTGAGTTTTGACGGTGTCCGAAGCGAGGTGCTTTTGCATGCCCTTGAGGAAAAAGAAATTTATGTTTCTTCCGGGTCCGCCTGTTCCTCAAATCATCCGGGAATCAGTGGAACGCTGAAAGCGATTGGCGTTGCAAATGAGCGGCTTGACTGTACGCTGCGGTTTAGTTTTTCCGTGGAGACACAGATTGAGCAGTTAAAACAGACAATTACGGAATTAAAACAATTGGTACCGGTGTTAGCACGGTATACAAGACGATAGAAGGAGAGAAAAATGGTACGAGCTTTTTTGATTAAATATGCAGAAATCGGAATTAAAGGAAAAAACCGTTATGTATTTGAAAATGCATTGGTTCGCCGTGTGCGTGAGCGTTTGGACCGCTGTGTGGGTGAATTTATGGTAGAGAAGGAGCAGGGACGCGTCTACGTGGAGGCTCTTTCGGATGATTTTGACAAGGAAGAAGTGATGGAAGGGCTGAGCCATGTTTTGGGTATTGCTCATATCTGTCCGGTTGTTCTAGTGGAGGATAAAACATTTTCCCATGTATGTGAGGAACTGGTGACTCATATGAAAGAAGAACTGGGTGACCGGCCATTCACATTCAAAGTATTTGCCAAACGAAGCGATAAAAAATATGAGATGAAAAGCCCGGATATCTGCATGCAGGCTGGTGAGTATATCATTGAAAATATGCCAAATGCGTCGGTTGATGTGCACCATCCGGAAATTAAAGTGTATATTGAAATCCGCAAACGTGCTTATGTGTATGTGACAAGTATCAAAGGACCCGGCGGTATGCCGGTTGGTACAAGTGACCGCTCAATGCTGCTTTTATCCGGAGGTATTGACAGTCCGGTTGCCGGCTATATGATGGCAAAACGTGGCGTGAAAATTGAAGCAGTTTATTTTCATGCACCGCCATATACAAGTGAGCGTGCCAAACAAAAGGTTGTAGATTTAGCGCGTCTTGTTTCCGAGTATGCGGGTAATATCAATCTCCATATTGTGAATTTTACAGATATTCAGCTGTATATTTATGATAAATGTCCGCACGATGAATTGACAATTATTATGCGCAGATACATGATGCGGATTGCAGAAAAAATTGCGAGAGAACGTCACTGCTTATCGCTGATTACCGGCGAAAGTGTCGGACAGGTGGCGAGCCAGACAATGCAGAGTTTAGCGGCAACGGATGCGGTATGTAATATGCCTGTATTCCGTCCTGTAATTGCTTTTGATAAAAATGAAATTATTGAGATTGCGGAAAAGATTGATACTTTTGAGACGTCGATTCAGCCGTTTGAAGACTGCTGTACGATTTTTGTGGCAAAGCATCCGGTGACGAAACCGGACATTGCAAAAATGGAAGAGTCCGAGAAAAACTTAGCGGAAAAAATCGATGAAATGGTAAAGAAAGCGATTGAAGAACGTGAAGTAATCTGTGTGAAACCAGAATAAAATTTTGTGGGGCGGTGCGTCGTTTTGAGACAAAAAAAGAAGCGGCCATCATGCCGCCCCATGCTAAGTAACAAACCCAATATTATTTTTTTTATTTAACGATGAACTCGTCAAGTTTAGCAAGAATTTCATCAATGTTGTTCTCGCTGTGAATATTGAGGTCGATTGGTTTTGACAAATCCAAACTGAAAATACCCATGATGGATTTTGCATCGATGACGTATCTTCCGGATACAAGGTCAAACTCTGCATCGTACTTTGTTACTTCGTTGACAAAAGCTTTTACTTTGTCGATTGAGTTTAAAGAAATTTTAACTGTTTTCATACTATATTACCTCCTTATTTTGTGTTAAGAGATTTTCCTCTCTTCACGTATTATATTAGTATGATTAACGAAGTATGTCAATATAAAAAATAAACGAGGTCTTTTCAAAAAAATATTGTTTTTTGTGCAAAATGCTATGGAAGGAAAAGAATAAAATGAAAGTTGCTTTTTTGACACTTGGCTGTAAAGTAAATTTTTATGAGACGGAACAAATGATGGAACAGTTTCAGTCTCTTGGCTTTGATGTAGTAGATTTTCAGGAAAAAGCGGATGTTTATATTGTAAATACGTGTACGGTGACGAATATGGCTGACCGGAAATCCAGGCAGATGTTACACCGTGCGAAAAAGAAAAATCCGGATAGTTTAGTAGTGGCAGTTGGCTGCTATGTTGAGAGCGGAGAGGCAAAACTTGAAGAGGATTCGGCTGTTGATGCCTTTTTCTCAAATCGGGAAAAAGAGCATATGGCAGAGCGTTTTGTGGAACAATTTCATTTGACGCCGAAAGAAACACAGACGATGGGAAGCCGTCATGTGGAGCATGAGAGAACAAGAGCATATCTGAAAATTCAGGATGGATGCAATCAGTTTTGTACTTATTGTATGATTCCTTATGTCAGAGGCAAAGGTAAGTTAGTCAGCATGCCGGAAGATGAGATTATTTCTCATGTAGAATTGTTGGCGAAGCAGGGCTATAAAGAAGTTGTTCTTACCGGGATTCATCTGTCTTCTTATGGTGTGGATTTTTCGGATGCATTAAATTTTGTCTCTCTTGAAGGTAAACCACTTTTGGCTGTGATTTCAAAAGTCGCAGAAATTGAGGGGGTTGAGAGAATCCGGCTTGGCTCACTCGAACCAAGAATTATTACGGAATCTTTTGCAAAAGAACTTTCGGCAATAAAAAAAGTGTGCCCGCATTTCCACTTATCCCTGCAGAGCGGATGTGATACGGTATTAAAGCGGATGAACCGGCATTATACAAGTGCAGAGTATAAGGAAAAAGTGGGAATTCTGCGAAAATATTTTGATTATCCGGCGATTACCACGGATGTCATAACGGGATTTCCGGGAGAAACTGAGGAAGAATTTTTGATTACTAGAAAATTTCTGAGGGAAATTGCTTTTTCCGATTTGCACATTTTCCCTTATTCGCCGCGCAGAGGAACAAAAGCTGCGGCAATGACAGATCAGGTTGACTCACAGGTGAAGAAACACAGAAGTGATTTACTGATTCAGGACACGAAGGAATATCAGAAAACTTATGCGGATGCCTTTCTTTCAAAACAGGAGAAAGTACTGTTTGAAGAAGTCGTTTCCTATGATGGAAAAGAGTATCTGATTGGACACAACGAACGTTATGTAAAGATTGGCGTTTTAGCATCCGAGGCAGCAGAAAAAGGGTATGGGGAAAATGAGATTCATGAGGTTTTTGTGGAGCATGTTTTGGTGTGAGACATATATCATACCCTTTCGGGTATAATATAATGAAGGAAACTTGACATTATACCCGAAAGGGTGTAAAATGATGCGTATAAATAATGGGAAAGGGGCAATAATTATGAATAAGATTGCCGAATTTATAAAGATAAATCGAAAAGCCGCAGGACTTACGCAGGAGGAATTTGCTATGCGTTCAGGACTGGGGCTTCGTTTTGTTAGAGAATTGGAACAGGGAAAAGAGACTGTACGGATGGATAAAGTAAATGTGGCTCTTTCGATGTTTGATATGGAGGCAGTTCCTGGGCGGAAGGAGGATGAATGATGGAGGAAGTATTTCGAACAGCATATGTTTATGTACGAAATGTATTTGCTGGTACACTGTGTGAAACGGAGGATGGGTATTCTTTTGCATATGATAAAGAATATATAGGAAATGAAAATGCGAGTGCTGTGTCATTAACACTTCCATTGACGAAAGAAATGTACAATTCAAAAACATTATTTCCTTTTTTTGACGGCTTGATTCCGGAGGGGTGGCTGTTAGGAGTGGTAAGCCGGAATTGGAAAATAAATGTTTCGGACCGTTTTGGATTATTGCTTGTTGCGTGCAAAGATGCAATCGGAAATGTGAGTATACGGGAGGTGCGAGAATGAATTGTTTGTGTTGTGGAAAACCATTACTGGGAGAAAAGGAGGCAGGCTGGCATAAAATTTGTATTAAGAAATTTTTTGATACCAGGCAGATTCCTGAAATAGAAATAGATGAGAAAACGCTGGATAAGCTTGCTGCGGAAAGTACTAATAGTGGGTTTACAGTTCCGGGTGTACAAAAGAAGTTGTCACTTCATTTGTTTTCGGAAAATCACAAATCTAAACTTACACTGGTGAATTATCCAACTGGTTATATTTTGAAACCACAGGTGGCTGAGTTTGAAGCGCTGCCGGAAGCAGAACAACTTGTAATGACGATGGCAGATATTGCAGGGATTTCTACGGTGCCTCATGCGTTGTTAAAAGGGAAAAATAGTTTTGCTTATATAACAAAGCGTGTTGACCGGTTATTTCAAAATGGGCAGATGGAAATGCTTGCAATGGAAGATTTTTGTCAGTTGGATTTGCGTCTGACACAGGATAAGTACAAAGGGTCTTATGAGCGGTGTGCAAAAGTAATAAACAGATATTCCAGTCGAAAGGGACTGGATATGACGGAGTTATTTATACGCTTGGTTTTTTCCTATATTGTTGGAAATTCGGATATGCATTTGAAGAATTTCTCACTAATTGAAACGTCTGCAGGGAATGGTAAATATATTTTGTCACCGGCATATGATTTGCTTCCGGTTAATGTGATTATGCCGGAGGATGAAGAACAGTTTGCGATACCAATGAATGGCAAGAAACGAAATATTCGGAAAAATGATTTTTTAAAATTTGCGGAACAATGCAATATTTCTCGAAAGTCGGCGGAGAAAATGATGGCAAACCTGATTCAAAAAAAAGATAAATTTATTGAAATGTGTAAGGAATCGTATTTGCCCCCACATATGAAAGATAGTTTGATTAAACTGATGGAGGAACGGATAGAGAACCTTGGTTAAGAATTGGAAGGAGAATATATGACGGAAAAAGAAATCTTAAAAGAACCACAGTTTACCGATGAAATTGTATCAATTATAAGAAGTGGTCTGTCCGATGAAGAAATTGTTGAGAAATTACATGACTACCATGACAATGATATTGCAAGAAGTTTAGAAGCACTTACAAAAGAAGAAAGAATCCATTTATATAATATATTAGATCCTGAATGGGTATCTGAAATTTTTACTTTTATTGAGGAACCGGAAGATTATATTGAGGAAATCGGGATTGATAAACTGGCGGCAGTTATCAATGAAATGGATTCTGATGATGCAGTTGATTTGCTGGAGGAAATTGATGAGAGTGTAAAGGAAAAACTGCGTCCGATTCTGCATGAGGATGTCAAGGCAGATATTCAGTTGATTCATTCGTATGATGAAGAGGAAATTGGTAGTCTTATGACGACCAATTATATCTGTATTAAAAAGACATTGAATATTCGCCAGGCTATGCGTGAGCTGATTGTACAGGCAGGTGAAAACGACAATATTTCAACGCTTTATGTTGTGGATGAGAATAATAAATTCAGTGGTGCGATTGATTTAAAGGATTTAATTATTGCCAGAGAAAATGATGATTTGGATGATCTCATTAGTTATTCATATCCGTATTTGTTAGACTGTGAAAAGATATCCGACTGCATTGAAAAAATCAAGGATTATGCTGAGGATTCGCTTCCGGTATTAAATGATAAAAAAGAAATTATTGGTATTTTGACGGCTCAGGATGTTATTGAGGCGGTTGATGATGAGATGGGTGAGGATTATGCGAAGTTAGCCGGTTTGACAGCAGAGGAAGACTTGCGTGAGACAACAAAGGAAAGTATGAAAAAAAGACTACCATGGTTAATCATCCTGCTTCTACTGGGAATGGGCGTGTCAACCGTGGTTGGTTCATTTGAGGCCGTAGTGGCAGTAATTCCGATTGTGATTTGTTTCCAGTCCCTTATATTAGATATGGCGGGAAATGTCGGCACACAATCACTGGCGGTAACGATTCGCGTACTGATGGATGATGAATTGAATGCAAAAGCAAAACTTCGGCTTGTGCTGAAAGAAATGAAAGTTGGCTTCTGCAATGGGCTGCTTTTGGGCGGACTGGCATTTGTCTTTTTGGGACTGTATATTTTCGGCTTAAAGGGCTATGCCCTTCCGACGGCATTTTTGGTGTCCGGCTGTGTTGGCGTGTCACTGCTTTTAGCAATGGTAATTTCAAGTCTGGTAGGAACATTAGTGCCACTGTTTTTTGCAAAAATTAAAATTGATCCGGCAGTTGCATCCGGCCCATTGATTACAACGGTAAATGATTTGGTGGCTGTGGTCACGTATTATGGATTGGCATGGCTGTTCTTGATTCCAATTATGGGTTAAAAAAGAAGTTCATTCGCGAGAGACTATAACGCGGAAGCGTTATCTCGTCTCTCGCGAATGAACTTCTTTTTTCTACTTTCTATGCTTCAAACTTAAACCAGTCAAAGTCAAATTTACTACCCGGCATAAAGATAAAGTTTACTTTTCCGTATCCGGTAAAGCCGCTAATTGGGAAAGTGACTTCTTTGTAATCATCACTCTGCGTAAATTCTGCCATGTGATTGATCTCTCTGCCGTCTTCTGCAAAGAAGCGGATGTGAATCGTGTTGACAGGAATTGGTGAGTGACCGCAGATTGTAATTTTTGATGGTCCTTCTTCACCAAAATCCATATGCTCAAATTCGAGTGTAACATTATTTCCGATGTCAGTAATTTGTTTTTCTAAAACGGTAAACATATCACCGGAAATCGTATTGTTTTCGATGGCGTATACTTTTCCGTAGGCTTTGCTCAATGTCTTGCAGTAAAAGCCCTGTAAGGAAAGTTTGATGCTTGGGTATACCACGATGGAAATGCTTTGTACACCGCGGATTCGCTCCGGCAGAGTGTAAACATTTTCCTGATAGTGGTTATACCAGCTCTTTGCCTGATACTTGTCTTTGACAAGGCATTTGCCGTCTTTTTCAGAGTCACCAAGCCAGATTTCAATTGGCAGCTCATCTTCAAATGAGAAAATCGGAATGTGAATCTCATCCGAGCCATATTCGCCAAAGTCCACATTTTCAAAGAGGAAGCGGGTGCGTTCCTCAGCGGTGATATAGACACCGCCCTGAAAACTTAATTTAGCTTCGTTTGTGCAGTCTTTATAATCGATGCCGTTTACCATTTTATATGGATTTAAAGTTGCCTCGCCGAGGCCTGTCACACAAAATTCCAGCTCGGACATTACTTCCATCACATCGCGTCCGTTTTTACAGCTGCAACACAGGCGGAATTCACCATCGCCTAATGCGTGGATGGTTGCCTCGGTTCCGTTTGTCTCGATTTTCACACTATTGCTTTCGACACCATCAAGTGTAACCGCCTTAAATTCAATTTCCCGGTAGGTTGCATCCGCAGGAAGAATTTTTGCGGTAACGGTAGTTTCTGTCACATTTTCGTCGAAATGATTGGTGCCGTGGTTTGTCAATTCAATTTTGCGAACCGGAATTTCATCGGTTAAATCTTCTGCGGATTCTTTATTTTCCATGAAGCAGGAAATACCATCACGGACATCACAAGAAATGGCAGGAATCGAAAGGGTGGCAGCTGTAAGTCCTTTGGAAGTGACTTCGATATCAATGGTTCCCGGTGTGTCTTTGGCAGCGATAATTGCCAGAAGACGACCGCTGAATAAGCGGCGGCTCGTTCCTTTGTAGGAATCAAAGTCGGTGCTGTCACCGTTGTCCAGCCCGATTAAACGTCCGGCACCGCTGACGTGAACCTGAACACGGCTGCGGCTGTTTGCAACAAAGGTATCGTTTTCATCGAGAGTGTTAATCTCGACAAATAAAAGGTCCTCGCCATTTGCCAAAAGCTGTTCTTTGTCCGGCTTACATACGATTTTTTTTGCATCGCCAAAAGATTTTTGGACAGCTTCTGCAATTACCGTGTCGTTTTCATCGTAAGCAACTGCTTTTAGCTCACCCGGCTCAAAGGCAATCTGCCAGTCGCAGGCTAAGTGAGTGCCTTTTTTGTGGTCAATTGTCTGTGCACCAAGGGATTTACCGTTAAAGAATAATTCGACTTTTGGCGCATTGGAAAAGGCACGGACATCAATTTTCTGACCGATATTAAAATCCCAGTAAGGCAGGAGATGAACCATCGGATTTGTCTTGTAGTCCGTCCATTCTGCCATGTAATGATAGTAGCTGTCCTTTGGAAAACCGGCGGTGTCAACTTGACCGAAATACGAATTTTTCGTAAAATATGGTGTCGGCTCGCCGATATAGTCAAAACCGCTCCAGATAAACTGACCGAAACAGTAATCACGGTCACGGTGGGCAGATACAACGACGTCTGTATTTTTAGCGCCCCAGTTTGTGGTACAGTTGCCAAGGGAAGAGCATTGTCCGTCATCGTAAGTTAATAAACGGTTTGTCAGTGGGAAATGGTAAATACCGCGGCTTTGCAGAGTGGAAGAAGTTTCACTTCCGAAAATGCACCAGTCCGGATATTTTTCGTGGTGTTCATCATACAGATGTTCCATATAATTGTAACCGACCAAATCAACTTCAGCAGCACATTTCTGAGCTCCCTCACCGCCCATGATATTAGAACCCATGCCAATAACGGCATTGCCGTAGTAGTCAAGTTCTTTGACAGCATCCCGTAACATTTTTGTTACTTCTAATCCACGGTCAAAATTGATGTCGTGGATTTCGTTTCCGATGCCCCAGATAAAGACGGATGGGTGGTTTCTGTCTTGACGTACCCAGCTTGTCAAATCGGTTTTCCACCAGTCTTTAAAATAATTTCCGTAATCGTAATCGGTCTTGCAGTGTTCCCACATATCAAAACTTTCCGTGTACAAAAGAAGACCCATTTCATCACATAATTCCATCAGTTCCGGTGCCGGCATATTATGTGCACTGCGGATGGCATTAACACCCATTTTCTGCATAATTGTAAGCTGGCGTCTGACAGCCTCGCGGTTTATGGCAGCACCGAGTGCACCGAGTGTATGATGTTCACAGGAACCGTTGATTTTTACATTTCTGCCATTCAAAAAGAAACCTTTATCCGGGTCAAAGGCAATTGTCCGGAAACCAAAGCGTTCATCACTGGAATCAATGGCAGTTTCGTCTTTTATAATTTCACTATGTACGGTGTACAAATTCGGTGACTCAATATCCCAAAGAAGTGGGGCTTCAAAAGTCATTGTCTGTTTGTTTACGGTAAGGCCGCAAGGAATGGTAAGAGTTTCTTTGCTTGTACCGGCTACTTTACCATCCGGTGCAAGTACTGTGTGGCAAAGAGTAACCTCGCAGGCAGAATCGGTATCGTTTTGAATCTCGTAGTCGGCATGCAGAATAAAAGCATCCCCCTCTTTTTTTGCTGACAGATAACCGCCATCTGTTGTGAAATGAACGGCAGGACGTCTTACAAGCCAGACGTTTCGGTAAATGCCGGAGCCCGGATACCAGCGGCTGTTTGGAAGTTCATAGGTGTTTTTTACCCAGATGGTATTCTCACCTTCTTTGACATAGGAAGTCAAATCAATTTCAAATTGAGAGTAGCCGTAAGGCCATGTGAAAATTTTCTCTCCATTCAGATAGATTTCATTATCCATGTATACGCCTTCAAACAGTATGGACAGACGGTCTAAACCAAGTGTAGGTACAGTGAAAGTTTTTTTGTAGCAGCTGACTCCCTGAGCGTACAAATCTTTGCTGTCGTAAATCATCCAGTCATGCGGGATGTCAACCGGCTCCCAGTCCTTTGTATTAAAGAATGTATCGATGGTCGTTTCCAGTGGTTCTCTGTGGAAAAACCAGTCGTTGTTAAAAAGCTGTTTCATAAAGGTTATCCTCCTAAAAAGTCGTTTTGAATGTGGGTTAATTATCTATGTATAAGGATAGCAAAAAACTTTGACACAGGCAATGAATTTCTTTATACTTAAGATGAAGTTTTTTTGAAAGGGAAAAAATATGCAGATTTGTAAAATTGTGCCGGAGAAACTAAGACCGGCATTGGAACTTATCTGGGAAGTCTTTGAAGAATTTGAGGTGCCGGATTATGAAGAAATGGGGATTCAGACTTTCCGCCATTTTATTGAGTATCATAATATGGTGGAAAAAGTCAATCAAGGCGAAATGAAATTTTATGGGTGCTATCTCAATCAATATTTGATTGGAGTAATTGCCCTGCGCACAGGACAGCACATTAGTCTTTTGTTTGTGAGGGGGAAATTTCATCATCTGGGAGTGGCAACGAAGCTGATGAAAGTAGTGGAAAATGAGGTATTAGCTCAGAATCCTAAAATTCGTGCGGTTACGGTAAATGCTTCGCCGTATGCTGTGGGCTTTTATGAAAAAAACGGTTTTGTCCCTTTGGATAAGGAACAAAAGGCGGATGGGATTCGTTTTACGCCGATGAGAAAAATGATTTGAATTGATTCTCAGCAAGGGGCATAGGTACAACTTTCACGTTCTATCAGCCGACAGGGAAGCTCAATTCGAACACATTCTTTGTGAGCCTTCTTTTGCTGGTCAAGCAGCAGAAGAAGTGCGAAGTGGGCAAGTTCTTGTTTTGGAATATCTATGGTGGTCAGCATCGGCGATGTTTTGGCAGACTTCCGAATGTTATCAATTGCGATAACAGAAGGAAGATAATTTTTTCTTCGGCACTTATTTAATGAGCGGAGTACACCAAGTGCTGTACAATCATTGGCACAGAAAATAGCGGTAGGAGGATCCTCTTCTTTGAGGATGTCGTTCATGATGCGGGCTCCCTCTTCTTCCGTTTGACTGCTTGGGTGCACATGGCGATAATCAAAGGGAATGTGGTGTGTTAGTAATGTTTGATAATAGCCAACATAACGTGACTCATAAGTACAATCGCCGATATAGGCGATTTTTTTGTGACCTAGGGTAATAAGTCGTTCCACAGCCATCTTTGCAGCTGCCTCTCCGCTGCAGATTACTTCGTCATAGAAGTAGTTGCTTGGGTTTCGATCAATTCCGACAACATAGGCATATCTTTTTTTTAATGCAGGGATAAGTTCAGGTGAGCATTTTCCAAGAATAATGAGCCCTGTGTTTTCTTTCCGTGGAATAAAGGCGGGACAATGGTTTGTTTTTTCGTGAAGTAGATGTTCTGTGGTTTTGTAAGGGACAATACCTGGTGTTGAATTTGATTCGAGCTTCATAATATCAGCAGTGCTGAGAATATTACCAAGCAGGCATCGGTTTTTCTGTATTACATCCTGGAGAAATTGAAATAATTCATAAAAAAAAGGGTCTATATCTAGTGAATCAAAACGTGTAAGAAATAAATCAATGGTAAGGGAAGTGGCTAGTTGAGGTTTTCCTTTGCGAAGTTCACGAGCAGCTGAGTTAGGCAGATAATTAAGTCTGCCTGCAATTTCCCATATTCGTTTTGCAAGTTCCGGGTCATGACAGATGTGCTCTGGGTCATTAAGAACACGAGAAACAGTGGCTGGTGATGTATTAGCTAATTCAGCAATTTTTTTTATTGACATAGTGTCTCCTTTCCTTTTGAATAATTTGAAACCGTTTTCATATATAACGATTTGTTTCGTTGTAAATATATGGAATCATAGCCCAAAATCATGGCAAAAAAATAACGAAAACGATTTCAAATAAGGGAGTTTTTTGTCAAGATAAAAAAATATACACTATTTAATATAAAAAAACAAAAGGAGAATGTGGAACATGAAAAAAATTAAAAAAATGATATTAGCTGGAATTGCGTTGTCGACACTTTTTGCAATTAGCGGATGCGGTACTAGTAAGGATGAGGTAAATTCAATTAAGGTGGGATATTTTAATAATGTGACGCATGCGCAGGCTCTTTTGATGAAGTCAGAGAAAAGTCTTGAGAATACTTTTGGGAAGGATATCAATGTTAAATGGACAGCCTTTAATGCCGGACCGGCAGAGGTAGAAGCTCTGTTTGCCGGAGATATCGATATCGGTTACATTGGACCTGTACCCGCAATTAGTGCGAATGTTAAGTCTAATGGTGATGTGCAGATTCTCTCTGGCGCAGCAAAAGGTGGTGCTATTTTGATTCGGCGCGAGGGGGCACAAATATCTGGTGTCAAAGATCTTGCCGGAAAAACAGTGGCAATCCCACAGATTGGTAACACGCAGCATTTGAGTTTATTAAAACTTTTGGAAGATTCCGGTTTGAAGCCTGTTACAGAAGGTGGTAATGTGACGGTTAGTGCTGTTGCGAATGCCGATGTTGCCAATGCGATGGCACGGGGAGATGTTGATGCTGCACTGGTTCCGGAACCGTGGGGGGCAACACTTTTAGAACAGGGAGCAAAGATGGTTCTTAACTATGATGAGATTTATTTGAAAGGACAGTATGATGTTGCTGTTGTGGTAGTCCGCAAGGAGTTTATGGAAAAGAATCCGGATCTTGTTGAGAAATTTTTAAGGGAGCATGAAGCGGCAACGAAAGAGATTTATGAGAAGCCGCAACAGGTGCAAAAAAAGATTAATGCTGAGCTGAAACAAACCACCGGAAAGTCTCTTGGAGAAAACATTATTGCAGACGCGTTTGATCGCATTTTGTTTCAGACAGATTATCGAAAAGAAGCAATTCAGGGGTTTGCAAACATTAGTAAGGAACAGGGATTTATCAAGGAACTACCTGTTGATAGTCAGTTATACGCGGTTAGAAAAGAGGAGGAAAAAAGGTAATGTCATTTGTTTTTGAAAATGTGTCGAAACAATTTTTGAATCAGAATGAATCAACGCTGCAACGGATTAATCTGGAGATACAGACCGGGGAGTTTGTATGTATTGTTGGCAAATCCGGATGTGGAAAGAGTACGTTGTTAAATCTTGCAGCTGGTCTTTTGACTCCTTCTTCTGGAAGAATTTTGCTCGATGGAAAGGAAGTGAATGGTCCGGGAGTGGAGAGGACTGTCATGTTTCAGGAACACGCTTTGTATCCGTGGCTTACCGTGAGAGAAAATGTGGAATTTGGTATGAAATTAGCAGGAGTATCGAAAGAAAAACGTCGGGAAAAATCGGATTACTATTTGAAAATGGTACACCTTCAAGGGTACGAGGATTATCGAGTCCATGAGATTTCCGGTGGAATGCGCCAGCGTGTGGCTTTGGCTCGCGCACTTGTTGTTGATTCTGAGATTCTTTTGATGGACGAACCTTTTTCTGCCTTGGATAAACAGACTTCTAATTGTCTACGTGAAGAATTGCAGCGGATTTGGATGGAAACGAAAAAAACAATTTTATTTATTACGCATAGCGCAGAAGAGGCAGTATACCTGGCAGATCGAGTTGTCGTTTTGGCGCCCGAATGCGGAATGGTATCAGAGATTCTTCCGATTTCCTTTGAGCGGCCACGTCATGTATATGATCCGGCGTTTGTTGAGCTGCGTCATAGTATTCTGGATGCCGTGCAAGGAGCGACCAATAGAGAAAATAAGGAGATGTAGTTTATGGGAATGATATTATTTTTTTTGATTTTGCTTTTTTTATGGCAGGGAACGTACTGGATAGGTGTCGATGTGCTTGAAATTTTTAAATCCTACTCGGTGCCATCTCCGCTCGGTGTGGGCAGGTGTTTTTTGGAACTTATGCAGGATGGAAGTCTTTTGCAGGCGACATTAAATTCACTGTTTCGTGGAATCCTCGGCTATGCAATCGCCGTTCTTATTGGTGTGGCACTGGGGGTGTCTCTTTATCATTTCAAATATTTGCAAAGAAACATGAAGCCCATTATTCTTGGTATACAGACACTGCCCAGTGTGTGCTGGGTACCGTTTTCAATCCTTTGGTTTGGCCTTTCGACACAAGCTATCCTTTTTGTTGTTGTGATGGGATCGGCGTTTGGTATTGCAATTTCAGTTGATAATGCAATCAAGAATATTCCGGTTATTTACACGAGAGCGGCACTTACAATGGGAGCGAGTAGACGTCAGATGTATTGTTATGTTTTGTTTCCTGCTTGTTTACCGGAGATGATTGCAGGACTTAAACAGGGATGGTCTTTTGCGTGGCGTGCATTGATGGCTGGAGAGGTTATGACGACTTCAATTGGGCTTGGACAGACGCTTATTATGGGACGCGATCTTGCAGATATTAATCAGGTTATGCTTGTCATGATTGTCATTGTAGTGGTTGGAATTGTGATTGATAAATGTATTTTTTCTGTTATCGAAAGACATGTTCTTGGAAAGAGGGGATTGCAGAAATAGGATTGAATATGTAGTGGTCTCTATGGTAAAATGATAAAAGAAAGTTGTAAACTAGTTACATAAAGGAGACCAATTATGAAGAAAAAAAGAACCTTATCGACAATTCTTTTGATTCTGCTAATAATCGCTTTTTTGGCAAGTGGCGGTTATTTATTTCACTATTTCTGGATGGCGAAACAAACAGAAGACGAATTATCACAATTGCAGCAGATTAGGCAGGAGGCCTTTTCGGACACCGAAGAAGAAACGGAAGTGAAATCCGAAACCGGTCGGTCGATTCAAAAGGGATACCGTAAGCTTTATAAGAAAAATTCAGATTTAATCGGCTGGGTGACGGTAAAAAATACAAAAATTGATTATCCGGTTATGCAGACGAAAAAAGATTCGGAATATTATTTACACCGCAATTTTGAGAAAAAATCTGATGTGAACGGACTACCGTTTTTAGATGCCAAGTGTGACATTGATGAGCTAAAAGGAAATTTGATGGTTTACGGTCACCACATGAAAAGCGGTTTGATGTTTGCGCATTTGGAGGATTTTGAAAAGGCAGATTTTTATAAAAAACATAAAACGATTGAGTTCGATACGCTTTATGAGAAGCGGCAGTATGAGGTTGTGGCAGTATTTCGCTCGAAAGTGTATAAAGAAAATGAGGATGTGTTTAAGTATTACCGGTATGTAGGAAAACTGTCAAAAAAACAGTATGAAACCTATGTGAAAAATTGTAAGAAATTATCAATTTACAAAGATGGGGCAACGCCGGCTTACGGGGAGCAGCTTCTGACTTTGGTAACTTGTGCTTATCATACGGAAAACGGGCGGTTTGTAGTTGTGGCGAGAAAGAAGGAGAATGTATGACAAAGGAAATGTGGCAGTTAGCCAGAATGCATGAACTCAAAGACTTTGGAGAAAGACTTTCGCATTATGAAAATGATGAAATGCTCATTGATGAGGTGGATGAGGGATTCTGCAATATGATGGGGTATACGCAGTCGGAGCTTATGATACGCAGCTGTGGAAAAGTGGGCGATTTGATTTATCCACCGGATTATGAGGAAATTCGTTATCAGATTCGAAAAAATCTGAAACAGAGCGGCAGTTACACGTGCCGTTACCGCATGAGAAAGAAAGACGGTTCACTTATCTGGGTGTGGGAAAACGGACGCTATGAAAAAGATGATACCGGAAGAAAAAATATCCGTTCTTTAGTCGTTGATGTTTCACGCGAAGAAAAAACGATGAGGGAAAGAGACACGACTTATGATAACATTCCGGGTGGTGTGATGACCGTTCTTGTTACCGATACGAATTTCTACATTATGGAGGCAAACCACCAGTATTTTACAATGGTGGGAACAACGAGGGAACAGTATCTTGGCAGTTCCGGTATTTATACGTATCCTCAGGATTTACCGGGGCTTCGCAGCCACATCATTGAGCAGGCAAGAAAACAGGAACCGCTTGATTATGATTTTCGTACCAGGCATCCTCGTTATCAGGATACAAGATGGTACCGGATGGTCGGCAGATATTATCAGGAAAGCGAAGAGGGATGCGAGTATTTATGTACGCTTTTGGATGTCACGGAACAGAAACGTACGATGTACCGCTTAGAGCGGGAAAAAGAGCGTTATATGATTGCTTCGGGGATTAATGCCCACTTTCTGTTTGAATACGATGTAAAGAAAAAACAGATGCAGTTTTATGAAGATTCCGAACATATGACATTTTCTTTATGCGTGGAAAAACAGTGTAAGGGAACGCTGAATGAAATTATGTATGATTCCGGTCTTTTGTACCCGGAGGATAAGGGTGTTTTTGACTTTTTATATACGGATGAAATTTCGGCATCCTCACAGATTCGCTTTTTAACAAAGGAGAATTCTACCGGCAAAGAGAGTTATCAGTGGTATGAATTTGCAGTCACGAAAGTATTGGAAAAGGGTCAGGTTGTTCGCCTGGTTGGCAGTATGAAAAATATTGAGAAACAGAAAAAACAGGAGGAAGAGCGGCTCGAATTACAGAATATTTATCAAAAGCAGGCAGATAAAATTTATGAAATTGTAATCAAAGTTTCTTTGCGTGACCACACAATGAAGGGATATTTTACCGGAGAGGAAGCTTTTGAAGACATTTACCCGTTTACGATGTTTGAAGATTTTGTGGAAAAAACGGCAACTTATTACGTGCACCCGGAGGATAAGGCACGTTTTTATACGGTATTTGATTTAGATAACATGAAAGATGTGCTTGAGTCAAGTTCGATTGAGGAAGTCATATTTTTCCGCATTAATAAGCCGGGTGGGGATTATCGATACAAATGTTTCCGCTACAGCTATCTGGGAAGTGACACGGATACAATTATTGTTGAAGCACAGGATATGCATGAATTGAGACTGATTCAGTTAAAAGAGGAAGAATCAAACCGCAGATTGATGGCAGCAGCGTTAAAAGAAGCAAAGGATATGGTGGATATGAGAAGAAATTTTCTGGCTATTTTAACAAGAGAAGTAATGGCGCCGGTTCAGTATGTAAGCGCGGAACTTTATAAGCAGGAGAATCTGCAAGAGCGAATTGGAGAAATCCGGACGGCCGCTGAGTATGTACTCGAAGTTATTGAGAGTATGTCAGAATACGAAATAATTGAACAGGGGAAAATGGTGATTGAAAACAATTCTTTCTCTCTGGCAAAACTTGTAAATGGAGTGGTTACTGACTGGAAAGAGAGAATGAACCGGGCAAAACTAACGCTTGAGGCAAACTTTGATTTGGATGGAGAACTGTGTTTTGGAGATGAAAAGCGTATTCTCGAAATTTTTAACCACATTCTTGGAAACTGCCTGCTAAATTCAGAGGAATCTTCTACTGTGCGTGTATTCGGAACAGTGGAAAAAAGAGGGGACGACCAGTTTTTATTATCTGTTATGTTTGAGGACTGGGGACTGCCAATTGATGAGTCTTCATTTGGCAGAAACTATCTTTTGGATCATGTAAACACCAGAATGGACTGGAAGCGAAAAGAGGGTATTTACTGTACAACATTCTCGCTGGTGGTTGCTAGACGCTTATCGGAATTTCTCGGTGGAAGACTGGAATTAAGCCGTCGAGGAGGAAACGTGAATGTGATGAAATTGGAACTTCCGTTAAAGAGGGGATGGAAAGATAAGATTACGCAGTTAGAGCTAAATCCGAAACTTTTCCAAAATGATGTATCATTGAAAGGCTATAAAATTCTGGTTATTGAGTCACAGAATGAGGAATCTGATATGATGGGGGTACGGTTTCGTGTCTGTGGGGCACAGGTGGATGTTGCTTATTCTGCAAAAGAAGGGTTGGAATTATGGGAGAGTTATGTGGCAGAGCCATTCGATGTTGTGATGGTGGATGGATGTTCATTAGCAATTGATTATGAAGATTTTGCACTGGAATTTCGCAGCCGTGAACGGGCGAAAAAAGTTCCTTTGTTTGTATTGGTGGATGAAATCCACCAAAAAAGCATTGAATCCAGTATACAGATAGGAATCAATGCTTTCTTGGAGAAACCACTACAGATGAAGCGTTTTTTACAACTTTTAGAATCTTTTTACCGCTGACTTAGGTTACCATACTTTTCCTTACGTTTTCGCTTGTTTTGATAGAGTAAATCGTCGCTGATCTTCATGTAATTCTCTCGCGATATGGAAAGCGACGGGTCGGAGATGGTATATCCGAAACTGGCGTTGACACAGTACGGAAGGTTGCTTTGCGCGTTAAAATCTTTTAAGTACTGTAAGAAGTTTTCGGTATACTGTTTCGCCTTCTCTTCGCTGTAGTCATAACCGAATACAGCGAATTCATCGCCCCCGATGCGGGCACAGATTTCACACCCGGAGCAGGCTTGACGCATTGCATCGGCAATTGTCTGAAGTGCTAAATCTCCATGAGAATGTCCATAAACATCGTTAATGTATTTCAGGTTATCCATGTCGATACTCAGTGTCATCGTCTTTATGTTGTGTTTCTTTGATTCTGCAAATTCTTCGTCCGAGAACTGCTCAAAACCGCGGCGGTTATATAATTTTGTAAGAAAATCTTCGTGGTAGAGCATATTTAGTTTTTCCAATAGTGCTTGATTTTTTGCACGAATCCGCAAGTTTTCCAATGTATTTCCGATAAGGGAAAGCCAGGAGTGAAATAATGTATCTTGTGCTTCCTCACCGTTTGAGGTTGCTGCTACATAGCCAAAATTATACTCCAAATAATGAATCGGGAAGAAAAATACTGTCATTGGTTCTTCGCGGATAGCTTCCAGCGGCAGTAGTTTTTTGGTCTCAAAACTTGAGGTGGCAATTGGATTTAAATCTCTTAAACTGTAAATCGAATGGGAGCGTTTTGCAAAACCGGGAGCTTTTTTCTTTACCTGTGGATAGGCACCATTGCCGTGGCTTCCAAGACACAGGTAGAAATCGCGGGTAATGCCGGGGACATCCTCTAATCGGAGATAATCACCGATATCCTCTGCGGATGTCATATTTTCCAGCGAAATGGAAACGAATGTATTATGCGCATTGTGGTTAATCAGCTGTTCCATGAATTCCACTTCATACATACGGGAAAGACTTAAATCTTTCATCGTGGAGGATTCACAGCCGCAGGAGTTGCGGATGATGATTTTTGTAGGAACAAACGTGCAGGCAGGAGCTTCTTTTCCATTTAATAAGGTATCAATCGTTTCCATTGCTTTTTTTGCCATATCAGGGACTGAGACATAACAGGTGGTTAGCGGTGGTACATTTGCACGCGCATCCCGTACATCATCAAAACCGGAAATGGCGATATCGTGTGGCACTGAATAACCCTGTAATGTAAGTTCTTTACAAAGAGAGAGTGCCATGTAGTCGTTGGCGCAGACGATTGCTTGAGGACGTTTTTTTAAACTCATAAAGTGCTTTGCTGCATCCAAAGCACAGTCTCTCCAGAAATTTCCTTCAAAAATGTATTCTTCCGGGCAGTCAAGTCCTAACTCAGCCATTGCCTCTTTATACTTTTCTAAGCGGGAAATTGCATCCGGATGGTTGTATGGTCCGGACATAAAGGCAATGCGGTCAAAGTGATGAACATCATGAAAGTGGCGTACAAAAGCGGGAATTGCATCTGTGTCCTCTACTAGTATGTTGTAACAGCCATTTACCTTTTTGCGTATGCTGATAATGGGTGCCTGACAGCGTTCTGTGACAAGTTTCCACAATTCCTCGACAGCTTCATTGCTGTTAAATGTGTCATGGCAGACAATTAGGGCGTCGAGCTGTTCATACGGAATCAGATGGAGAATGTTATGTTCACCTGCTGCATTTTTTGTATCGCTGCCATAAATGGTAAAGGCAGAGAAAGTAAGCAGATTGTAGCCGCGCTTAGAAGCGGTTTTTGATAACGTATGTACCAACTGCTGCTGATAGTAGCCGGTTATATCAAATAAAATAATACCGATGGTTTTTCGTCCGTTTAACATAAGTCCTCCAATCTACGCTGTTTGTTTTAATTCATCCGAATAAAGGTAATGAATGAGTTGTTTGACATAATTTTTTCCTTCATCGGTTGCGTTCGTAATTACATAAAGAACAGGTTCTTCTGTAATTGGTGTTCTGCCAGTGAAAAGTGTCCGGTATTTTTTACAGTCTTTCAAAGAAATACCAATCACTTTATCAGCCTCATCTTTTTGGGTGACAAGATAAGGTTTTAAGGCCTTTTTTTCTTTTTCGCTTAAAAAATCATTGAGATTCATAATAAATCCATTTTTTAAGTAAATATTTTCTACATCTTCATAAGAAGCAATCATACAGTCTAATGAATTTGCTACCAGACGGCTGCTGATTTCCGATAAATCGCTGCCAGTGTCGGCTCCCATCTCTCTGGCAACATCCGAGCGGGTATAATACATATAAAAAGAAGCACGGTTCTTTTTATAATTCATCTTCAAAGAGTCGGTAAATCGATCACTGAATTCTGTCAGGGTGCTGTCGGTAATCGACTCATTCAGAATCGCACACCGCATATAAATATGAGACTTGTTGATAAAATCAACCCATACGATGTAAAAAACAACACCGGCTACAGCAAGTATAACGAGCAGTTTGGGAAGATAATAAGTTTTGAAAAAGTCCCGTTTTTGCTTTCCTGTCATATTCTTTATACGTTCTTTGTCCGATAAATCATCCTGTCTTTTCTGGTAAATGGATGCCTCTTCGGTCAAAGATGTCTTTTTTCCTTTGGTATTTAAAGCCATTTATAATCAGCCTTTCTTATTTTGATAGACATAATCAATTATAGCACAGAAATGTGTGCAAGAAAAGGATTGTTGTTTAATTATTGAAAAAAATTGCATTTTTACGAATGGTATTTGTTGGAAATACACAAAATGCAAAAAAGGTATTGACATTTAGAAAAACACGTTTTATAATTGCAGACATAAATGACGAAGGCGTCAGAAACGAGAATTTGTTTCTGGCGCTTTTTCTATTGCAGGGGAATACGTCATGAAAGAAAAGGAGGAATTAGTATGGATGTAATGAAAGCAGTTGAATCGCTTCAGAGCGATTTGTGGGGCGTATGGTTCTTGATTGGCGCCGCGCTGGTATTCTGGATGCAGGCAGGTTTTGCTATGGTAGAGGGTGGTTTTACCAGAGCCAAAAATGCCGGTAACATCATTATGAAAAACCTCATGGATTTCTGTATCGGAACTGTGATGTTTATGTTGATTGGTTTTTCACTGTTACTTGGTGAAGATTATCTTGGATTTATTGGTAAACCGGGATTTGACTTGTTTACGAACTTTGCAAATTTCAATTTTTCAACGTTTGTATTTAACCTTGTATTCTGTGCAACAACGGCAACAATTGTTTCCGGAGCAATGGCAGAGAGAACTAAGTTCTTATCTTATTGTGTATACTCAGCAGTGATTTCAGCATTGATTTATCCGATTGAAGCTCACTGGATTTGGGGTGGCGGCTGGTTAGCAAATATTGGATTCCATGATTATGCCGGTTCCTGTGCCATTCATATGGTAGGTGGTATCTGTGCATTGATTGGTGCTGCATTCTTAGGACCTCGTATCGGTAAGTTCAAAAAAGATAAGAGCGGTAAAGTGATAAAAGTAAATGCGATTCCTGGTCATAACTTAACAATTGGTGCACTTGGTGTATTCATCTTATGGCTTGGCTGGTATGGATTTAACGGTGCTGCTGCAACAGATTTGAAAACGCTTGGTTCGATTTTCCTGACAACAACAGTTGCACCTGCTGTGGCAACCGTTGTATGTATGATTTTTACATGGATTAAATATGGCAAACCAGATGTTTCGATGTGTTTGAATGCATCTCTTGCAGGTCTGGTAGCAATCACAGCTCCTTGTGATGTAACCGATGCACTCGGTGCAGCTATTATTGGTGCGGTAGCCGGTGTGCTGGTTGTCTTTGGTGTATGGCTTTGTGACCATGTGCTTCGTGTGGATGACCCGGTTGGTGCGGTAGCCGTACATATGATGAATGGTACCTGGGGAACTTTCGCAGTTGGTTTGTTTGCTACTTCATCCGCACCAGGATTTAAAGTAGCGGGAATTAAAGAAGGTTTGTTCTACGGTGGTGGATTTAACCAGTTAGGACTTCAGATTTTAGGTATTCTTACGGTTGGTGCATGGGCTGCTGTATTAATTACACTTACATTTCTTGCAATTCGTGCAACCGTTGGTCTTCGTGTAAAACCGGAGGAGGAAATCGAAGGTCTGGATGCAACCGAGCATGGTCTGCCAAGTGCCTATGCAGACTTTATGCCGGCTGGTAACCGCTTCTATGCTGCATCACCGGCAGGAGCAAAGACAATGATGGGTGATGTTCCGATGGAAGCCGCTGTACCGGTAGCAGAGGTTCCGGCTCCGACTCTTAAGAAGAAGAAAGAGGTAGCCGAAGGTGCAGTGAAGATGAGCAAGATTTCCATTATCTGCCGTCAGAGCAAGTTCGAAGATTTGAAGGAAGCACTGAATGCGATTGGCGTCAGCGGTATTACCGTAACTTCTGTATTAGGCTGTGGTGCTCAGAAAGGTACAGCAGAGTATTATCGTGGTGTACCGGTTGAATTTACGTTGCTGCCGAAGACGAAAGTTGAGGTTGTCGTAAGTGCCGTGCCGGTAGAAAAAGTTGTAGATGCTGCTAAAGAGGCACTCTACACCGGTCACATTGGCGATGGTAAAATCTTCGTATACGATGTCGAAGAGGTTGTCAAAGTCAGAACCGGCGAGAGCGGATTTGATGCTTTGCAGGATGATTAATAAAAGTAAAACGATTACACTCCTAAATGATTAAAATGATACAGATAACGTCTCACCTTCTTGCAGGGTGAGGCGTTTTTCCTTGTCTTTGTAAGAAAGAGTGATGGAGGTATCAGACCCTGCGTGCAGTGTGACATCAGTGAGGACGCCTTTACTCCAGCGGATGTCATAGCGGATATTTTCCCTGCCACAGATTCCTTCTACAAAACCATTCTGCCATGCACTTGGAAGTGCAGGAAGAAAAATCGTCTTATCTTCTCTTGACTGCAAAAGCATTTCTGTGATGGCAGCAATTGAGCCGAAATTACCATCAATTTGAAATGGCGGATGCGTGTCAAACAGATTTGGCAAAGTTGAGTTGGAAAAGAGGAGTAAAAGTTGTTTATAGGCATTTTCTCCATCCCATAATCTGGCGTACATATTCATAATCCACGCACGGCTCCAGCCGGTGTGTCCGCCACCTTTACTGAGACGTCTCTGCAATGTGATTTTTGCAGCATCACATAAATCCGGTGTGTTATCCGGCGTAATCTGGAAAGCCGGATGAAGTGCCCACAAATGTGAGATGTGGCGGTGCCCCGGTTCTGCTTCATCATAATCTTTCATCCATTCCATAATCTGTCCGTGTTTTCCGATTTTGATTTTTGGTATTTTTTCTGCCATTTCTTTTGCTCTTTGGCAAAAATCGATATCGGTTTCTTGTAACAATGTGGAGGACTTTTCAAAATGGTCAAATAATTCGTGGAGAATTTCATTGTCCATCGTAACACCGTAAGACAAGCGTCCTTGTGTGCCATCTTTCATTATATAAGTGTTTTCCGGTGACACAGAAGGGCAGGTTACCAATTCGCCATTAACTTCGATGAGAAAATCCATAAAAAAGGCAACACATTCTCGTAAAAATGGGTACATTTCTTTGAGAAAATCAAGGTCTTTTGTGTAACTGTAATAGTTCCAGATATGGGTAGCAAGCCATGCACCGCCCATAACCCAGTAAGTAGCAGGAATGTAGATGTCCTGCGGTGCTGTATCACCCCATAAATCCGTGTTGTGATGGGCAACAAAACCACGGCAGTCATACATTTTGTTAGCGGTTTGTTTTCCGTTTTCCAACATGCGCAGCATATGTGTAAAAAGCGGTTTTTCGCAGTCGGCTAACCGGCAGGATAATGCCGGCCAGTAATTCATTTCTGTGTTGATATTAATGGTAAATTTGCTTCCCCACGGTGCACTTAAAGAATCATTCCAGATACCCTGAAGATTTGCCGGGAGACAGTCGCCGCGGCTGGAACTAATTAACAGATATCTGCCAAAATCAAAGTACGTGTTAATGAGTCCGTTATCCGGGTGTTCCTTATCAATACGTGCAAGTCTTTCATCTGTTGGAAGGGCATCGAGAGATGAATCATAAGGAAGTGATAAATGCATGCGGTCAAAATATGAGCGGTATTCTTTGACATGTTTTTCTTTCAATTTCTCATATGGAATGAAAGCTGCTTTTTTTAATGTTTCTTTTACTGTTTCTTCCGGATTTTTATGACGGAATGTAGTTGCCGCTGTCAGTAATACGGTAATGGAAGAGGAGTGTTCGGCTAACAAATGTTCGCCCATGCCTGTTTGTGCGCCGTCCGAAATGACAAAGCGCATACCGGCACAAAAAGATTCATCCCCGCCGCCGAGTCTGCCGGAAATTAACAGCGTGTCGTCTGTGTGGGTGGTTGCCTCATAAAAAGAGCCACGCTGTAAGGAGGCAGCCAAAGAAAGCCCATCCGGATTAGTACTCGTAAAATGGGCAGCAATGCAGTTTGTGTCGAAGTCGGCAAAAGTCTCAATTTCATAGGAAAAGCCAGTGTCTGCATCCGTGACTTTTGAGGTATGTATGGCGGTTGATAAATCGAGTGTCCGCTTAAAATCTTTTGTTTTTTTTCGTACACCGCAGAAATCAAAATAAACATCGCCCAGTGTCTGGTAACTGTGCTGGCTCTGTGGCGTGCCGGATAGGGCATATTTACAGAGATTTTCAGCCTCTGAAATTTTTCCATTTAAAATTAATTCGCGGATTTTATCTAGATTTTTTCTGGCATCCGCATTATTGCGGTTTCGTTTTGTCCCAAACCAGACAGAATCTTCATTAAGCTGAAAATGTTCTTCGTGCTCCTCGCCAAAAATCATGGCTCCCAGTTTTCCATTCCCAATCGGAAGCGCTTTGTTCCAGTCACCGCCTGACGGTGTATAGTAAAATAGCTGGCTCATCATATTGCTCCTTTTTCCTTTTTTGTAACATTATACAATTGTCAAACGAATTTTTCTAGTGTATGATTAAAATAAAAACAAAAGTAGAAGATGGCTGCCGTTCTTCTGTTGTGCTTGGTGAAAAATATTATAAGATTGCGGAGATAAACTTCATGCAAAAAAACTCTTGCGAATTGAGGTTATATATATTACAATATTAGTAATTGGGTATGATTATAGAAAGGATGTGGCGGCATGCAGGAATTGAATAATACGCAATACTTTAAGGTTGAGGCGGAGAAAGATTTGGATGTCCGTGATGTGATTGCGGCAGTTTATTCTGCATTGACGGAAAAAGGCTACAATCCGGTTAATCAGATTGTTGGGTATCTGATGTCGGGAGACCCGACTTATATTACCAGTCACAAAGGTGCAAGAAGTTTGATTATGCGCGCAGAGCGTGACGAAATTATTGAAGTATTTTTAGAAGACTATATTGAGAATAATCTCAAGGAAGACTAGGTATTTATTTTGAAAATCATGGGACTTGATTACGGCTCAGTGACAGTTGGTGTGGCGATTAGCGACTCCATGCTTTTGACTGCCCAGCCGGTTGAAGTTATAAAAAGAAAAAGTGAAAACAAATTACGACAGACTCTGGCACGTATTCAGGTACTGGCAGAGGAAAATGACGTAGGACGTATTGTGCTTGGCTACCCGAAGAATATGAATAATTCGGAGGGAGAGCGTGTCGAGCGAACGAAAGAATTTATGGAAAAACTAAAGGCTAGAACAGGGTTAGAAGTAGTGCTGTGGGACGAACGGCTCAGCACGGTTTCTGCCATGGATGTGTTAAAAGAAGGCGGAGTGCGCTCAGAACATCGGAAAACGTATGTAGATAAGATTGCAGCTTCCCTGATTTTACAAGGTTATTTAGATTCCATACACAATTAGGAGGATTTGATGTCAGAAAACGAAAATGGACTCATTATGCTTACGGCTGACGATGGCAGCGAGGAGGCTTTTTTTGTGTTGGAAAAAGCAGACATTGCCGGTGTATCGTATCTTCTTGTGACAGATTCCATTGAGGATGAGGAAGCAGAAGCAATGATTTTGAGAGAGGAAACAGAGGACGAACTGGTAACGTATCAGGTTGTAGACGATGAGAAAGAGTTGAAAATTATTTCAAAGTACTTAGAAGAGTTATTGGACGATGTGGAATTAAGATTAGAATAGAGAGGTGTAATAAAATTGAAGAAGAAAAAAACAGGGGAAGAGCGCGTAAAGATTATTCCGCTTGGAGGTTTGGAACAGATTGGAATGAACATTACAGCGTTTGAGACGGAAGAGAGTATTATTGTAGTGGACTGCGGACTGGCTTTCCCGGAAGATGATATGTTAGGTGTGGATTTAGTAATCCCGGATATCACGTATTTGCAGGATAACAGAGATAAAGTGAAAGGCTTTGTCATTACACACGGACATGAGGATCACATCGGTTCTCTGCCTTACGTGTTAAAAGAACTGAATGTTCCGATTTATGCTACGAGACTTACGATGGCAATTATCGAGAATAAGTTAAAAGAGCATAATCTGTTAAATAACGTTAAGAGAAAAGTCGTTACTTATGGTCAGTATATTAACTTAGGAGATTTCCGTATTGAGTTTATCCGGACAAACCACAGTATTGCGGATTCAGCGGCATTAGCCATTTATACACCGGCAGGAATTGTTGTACACACCGGTGACTTTAAAGTAGATTATACGCCGGTTTACGGAGACACAATTGATTTGGCTCGTTTTGGTGAACTTGGTAAAAAAGGTGTACTTGCTTTGATGTGCGACAGTACGAATGTTTTGAAACCGGGTTTTACTGAGTCGGAGCGCACGGTTGGTGCGACTTTTGATTCGATTTTTGAGGAAAATGTACAAAACCGTATTATTGTGGCAACGTTTGCCTCGAATGTAGACCGTGTGCAGCAGATTATTAATTCGGCGAAGAAGCAGAACCGTAAAGTCGTGATTGAAGGACGAAGCATGGTAAACATCGTAAATACGGCGGTGGAACTTGGTTACATTCAGGTGCCGGACAATATGATTATCAGCTTGGAAGAGATGAAAAATTATTCCGATGAGCAGCTCGTACTGATTACGACGGGAAGTCAGGGAGAGGCGATGGCAGCTCTTTCCCGTATTGCAGCAAGTATTCATCGTAAAATCGCGATTAAACCCGGAGATGTTGTTATTTTCAGTTCCCGTCCGATTCCGGGTAATGAGAAGTCGGTCTCCAAAGTAATTAACGAACTTTCCCAGAAGGGCGCAAAGGTAATTATTCAGGATACTCACGTTTCCGGCCATGCGTGCGAGGAAGAGATTAAATTGATTTATTCGCTTGTGAAACCGAAGTTTTCCATACCTGTTCATGGTGAGTACCGTCATTTGCAGGGACAGGCAGAAGTAGCACAGAAGATGGGCGTACCAAAAGAAAATGTTAAGATTTTACGTTCCGGAGACATTTTGGAACTTCGTGAGGATCGTGCGACGATTGTTGGTAAAACGATTGCACAGGGAATTATGGTCGATGGACTTGGCATTGGCGATGTAGGAAATATTGTTCTTCGTGACCGCCAGCACTTATCGGAAAATGGTCTTTTGGTTGTGGTACTTACACTGGAGAAAGGATCCAACACGATTTTGGCAGGGCCGGATATTGTATCCCGTGGTTTTGTCTATGTCAGAGAGGCGGAAAACTTGATGGATGAGTGCCATGAGGTTGTTAATATTGCACTTGACCGTCTATACGAAAGAGGAATTACAGACTGGGGAAGAATTAAAACAGAAATTAAGGATACTCTGAATGACTTCCTGTGGAAGAAGATGAAGAGAAATCCGGTTATTTTACCGATTATTATGGAGGTATAATCCATGTTAAAAGCTGTACGAACCATGTTAATTGTATTACTGAATATCTTGTTTTATGGTTTGGTTGTATTTGGTGGTGTACAGCTGTGCCGCGTCGGCTATTCCTTTGCCTGCGAGGCGGTGGGCGATACGTCAAAAGATTTGCCGCCCGGACAGACAAAAGCATTTACCATATCGGAGGATGATGGTGAATTTGAAGTAGCTAAGCGGCTGTCGAATCAGGATTTGGTCGGTAATCCGGCGGCGTTTTATGTGCATATGCAGTTGATGAAACGCGAGGGAACCGACATGCAGAAAGGTATTTATACGCTGAACAGCAGTATGACCTACGAGGAAATTATCCGTGTAATTTACGGATTGTAAATGATATCACATAAAATCCCATGTTTTCTTATGGCAGGACTGGGATTTTTTGTGCGTTTAGTAAAGGAGAAAAAATGGTACACACAAAGACGAGTCACCACGACCGCATGGAAGTGTTTTTGGAAAAATACAGAGAGCCGCTGCCAAAGCCATTAGAGGAGCTTGAGAGAAAGGCGCTTTCAGAGGATGTGCCGATTATAAGGTCTGGCACAAGAGATATGTTGCGTTTCTTGCTGCGGGAGAGAAAGCCGAAAGAGGTTTTAGAAATTGGAACAGCGGTTGGATTTTCCGCTCTTTGCATGCGTGAGTATTTGCCAAAATCTTCACATATTACGACAATTGAAAAAGTTGAGATGCGCTTAAAAGAAGCGCGGAGAAATTTAGAGATGCTGGATGAAGATGACAGGATTACGTTGCTTGAAGGTGATGCAGCGAAAGTATTAAAACAACTTTTAACAAAAGGAAAATCCTATGATTTTATCTTTATGGATGCGGCAAAGGGACAGTATTTGAATTTTTTGCCGGATGTTATTGCTTTGATGGCAGATGACGCGATGCTTGTGTCCGATAATATTTTTCATGATGGTGATGTGTTAGAATCCCGTTATGCGGTACTGCGCAGAGACCGCACGATACATGGACGCATGCGGGAATATTTACAAGTCTTGTGTGAGAAGGAAGAATTAGAAACAATCTGTCTGCCGATTGCTGATGGCATGACAATTAGTACGAAAAAAGGAAATGGAAAGGGAGAGTAATTCATGGACAATAATCGAAAAAAGCCGGAGGTTCTTGCTCCGGCAAGCAGTTTGGAAGTGTTAAAAACAGCTGTTTATTATGGTGCCGATGCGGTTTATATCGGCGGTGAAATGTATGGACTTCGGGCAAAGGCAAAAAACTTTTCTAAGGAAGATATGGCTGAGGGAATCCGTTTTGCTCACGAACACGGGAAAAAAGTGTATGTGACAGCGAATATTACTGCACATGACAGAGATTTAGAGGGCGTGCAGAAGTATTTTGAAGAATTAAAAGAAATCGGTCCGGATGCTCTGATTATTTCCGATCCCGGTGTATTCCAGATTGCAACGGAAATTTGTCCTGAAATTGATATTCATATCAGTACGCAGGCAAATAATGTGAATTACCGTACGTTTCAGTTTTGGCACAAATTGGGCGCAACGCGCGTTGTGACGGCGCGTGAACTCTCCATCAAAGAGATTGCGGATATTGATGCACATATACCGGAAGACCTTGAAATCGAGACATTTGTCCATGGTGCGATGTGTATTTCGTATTCCGGGCGGTGCCTTTTGAGCAATTATTTTACCGGCCGTGATGCGAATCTTGGTGCATGTACCCATCCGTGCCGCTGGAAATATTATATTATGGAAGAAAATCGTCCGGGTGAATATTTGCCGGTTGAGGAAAACGAGAGGGGAACATATATTTTCAATTCCAAGGATTTGTGTATGATTGAGCACATTCCGGAGTTAGTGGAAGCAGGCGTTGACAGTTTTAAAATTGAAGGGCGTATGAAAACAGCTCTTTATGTTGCTGTCGTTGCCAGAACGTACCGTCAGGCAGTCGACGATTATTTTGAAGACCCGGAAAAATATAAGAAAAATATTCCGTATTATCAGGCGGAAATTGCAAAATGTACCTACCGTCAGTTTACGACCGGCTTCTTCTTTGGAAAACCAACGCATGAAACACAGATTTACGATAACAATACCTATCAGAAGGGTGCTGTTTATCTTGGACAGGTGAAAGAAGTAACGGAAGATGGGTATGTGGTATTTTTCCAGAAAAACAAATTCAGAGTTGGCGATATGATTGAGATTATGAAGAAAAATGGCGAAAACCAGACAGTTTCTGTGCTGCAAATGTTGAATGAGGATGGCGAAGAGACAGATTCCTGTCCGCATCCGGGAGAGAAAATCTGCATGAGAGTGGACGGTGTGGTCTGCGCCGGCGAGATTATGAGAGGGATTGAACGATGAGTGTAAAGACGGAAGTATTGAAACTGTTAGAGGCAAGCAGGGAAAGAGATTTGTCCGGACAGGAGATGGCAGAATCACTTGGCGTGACGAGATCGGCTATCTGGAAGGCAGTGAATACTCTGAAAAAAGAAGGTTATCAGATTCAGGCAGTAAATAACCGTGGTTACCGCCTGAAAGAAGAAAGCGATGTGTTGTCGGAGGAAGGAATCCGGCTGTGTCTGCATAAGCCGTACGACAGTCAGAAAATCAAGGTGTTTAAGTGCATTGATTCCACGAATATGGAAGCAAAGAGGTGTGCACTGAATGGTGAAGGCGAGGGGCTTGTGATACTTGCTGAGGAGCAGACAAATGGACGTGGCAGACGCGGACGAAGTTTTTATTCGCCCGATGGAAGCGGGATTTACATGAGTGTTTTGTTCCGTCCAAAGCCGGAAATTTCGCAGGATGTTGTCTTGATTACAACAGCGGCTTCTGTTGCGGTATGCCGTGCGATTCGGGATGTCCTTTCACAGGAACCGCAGATTAAGTGGGTTAATGACGTTTATCTGAACGGGAAAAAGATATGTGGTATTTTGACCGAGGCGGTGTCCGATTTTGAGTCGGGACGGATTGATACAGTTGTCGTGGGAATTGGAATTAATTACCATGCGCCAAAGGAAGGTTATCCGGATGAAATCAAAGAGATTGCCGGTACGGTATGCGCAGAGGATGAAAAGATTCCGCGCAATGAATTGGTAGCAGCAATTATTGAGAATTTATGTAAGTTATATCAGGATTTACCGGATAAAAGTTTTATGGAAGATTACCGCAAGTGGTCGAATGTTCTTGGGAAAAAGATTCGCTTTACAAGCGGAACAGACTGGGAATATGGAACTGCCGTTGCGATTGATGAAGACGGTGGATTGATTGTGGAAAAGGAAGACCATACACAGGAAATTCTGCATACGGGAGAAATCACCGTGCGGGTTTGTTAAAGGAGAAAAACATGGCTAAGACCTATGAGACAGAACAGGTGCAGGAAAAGTTTTTATTAGCTGCCGTTGATTTGGAGGATGGAACGGATGTTTCCTATTCTTTGGATGAACTTGCGGAACTTACGGAAACGGCAGGCGGCATTGTAGTCGGAAGACTGATTCAAAAAAGAGAGTCCGTGCATCCGGGAACATATGTCGGTAAGGGAAAAATTGAAGAACTGCGTGAACTGATTATGCAGACTGATGCGGATGGTATTGTCTGTGACGATGAGCTTACGCCGGCGCAGCTTACCAATTTGCAGGAAGAACTGCAGGTTAAGGTATTAGACCGTACCGTAATGATTTTAGATATTTTTGCCGCTCATGCAAGGACGAGCGAGGGAAAACTGCAGGTTGAATTAGCACAGCTTCGCTACCGTTCATCCAGGCTGACAGGACTTGGTAAAAGTTTGTCAAGGCTTGGCGGCGGAATTGGAACAAGGGGTCCCGGTGAGAAAAAGCTGGAAATGGACAGGCGTCTGATTAAAGAGCGCATATCCATGTTGAACCGTCAGTTAAAAGAAGTCGTGAAAAACCGTGAGGTGCAGCGTCATAAAAGAACGCAGAATCCGACGAAAACAGTTGCCATCGTTGGCTATACAAATGCCGGAAAATCAACACTTTTGAATACACTGACAAAAGCCGCTGTATTAGAAGAGGATAAGTTATTTGCAACACTTGACCCGACGACACGTGTTTTGGAAAAAGAGGATGGGCAGAAAATCTTATTTACCGATACAGTTGGATTTATCAGCAAACTGCCACACTCGCTGATTCGTGCCTTCCGCTCTACGCTTGAGGAAGCGAAGTATGCGGACATGATTCTTCATGTTGTTGATGTCTCGAATCCAAAATATGATTTGCAGATGGAGGTTGTTTATGACACTTTGCGAGAGTTAAATATTGGCGACAAAAAAGCTATAACAGCATTTAATAAAATAGACTGTCTGGAATATAAGCCGGATGGCTTAAAAGATAAAAATAGTGAAGCATCTCTTATGATTTCTGCAAAGCAGAAAATCGGACTGGATAAATTGGTGGAAAAGATCGAAGAGGTACTGGATGAGGGAATGGTGAAGATTGAAAAAGTATTTGCTTACGACGAAGCAGGGAAAATCCAGGCAATTCGTGAGTTTGGAAGACTGGAACAAGAAGAATACCGTGAGGACGGCATTTTCGTAAAAGCGGTGATTCCGCCACATCTGCTTTAATATGGATAAACATTTAACCTTTTGACACTGCTATCATACAATGGAATAAGGGGAATTGTTTTGGTGGTGTGTTGATGAAAAAGACAGTTTATGTTGTTTGTGTCTGTGTTCTTTTTGTGCTGTTATTTTATGAAGTAAAGAGAAATTATGAAACGGAAAATGACGGCACAATTATTGTTCCAACGGGCAGTTTTGTATCTAAAGTCCAAAAGGAAAATCAAAAAACTGCCTATCTGACATTCGATGATGGTCCCAGTGGAAATACGAAAAAAATCATTAAAATATTAGAGGAAAAAGGAGCTGTCGCAACATTTTTCCTGATTGGAAAAGAAATTACAGGAGAGCGGGTTGATACCGTAAAGGAATTAAAGAAAAAAGGAAATGCGATTGGTGTGCACACGTACTGTCATGAGCAGAATCAGATGTATGCCAGTGCCAACTGTTTTTACAAAGATTTTCGGGCGGCATCGGATTGTATTGAAGAAATAATAGGAGAAAAGCCGACACTCCATCGTTTTCCGTGGGGGAGCAATAACGGTTATGTGAAATCTTATGTGGACGAACTCCATAATCACCTAAGGAAAGAAGGTGTAAGAAGTTTTGACTGGAATGTATCGGGCGAAGATTCGATTTCCCCTCATGTTTCACAGGCAGTAATATTTCAAAATGTAAAAAAAGATGTCACGCGCTTTGAAAAGCCGATTATCCTGCTGCATGATGCCTCCGCCATGGATAATACAGCAAAAGTTCTTCCACAGATTATTGATTATATCAAAGAACAGGGGTATCGTTTTGATACGCTTGACCACAGAGAGGAATATTTGTTTCCGGCGAGCTGGCGCTGATTTGTAAAAATGGCGGTTATTTGGTATACTAAAGGAAAATCATCGGAAAGAGAGAGGGATTTTATTATGGATAAAATATGTTCTTTTTTGAATCAGAGTGTGAGTCCGTATCATGCGGTAAAACAGGTAAAAGAGGCTTTGAAAGTGGCTGGTTTTCAGTCCTTGGAAGAAGAAAATCTTTGGCAGTTAGAGCCCGGCAAAAGCTATTATGTAACAAGAAATGAGTCGAGTTTACTTGCCTTTTCCATGCCAAAAGAAAAACCGCTTTATTATCACCTTTGTGCCAGTCATAGTGATTTTCCTACGTTTCGGATTAAGAAAGCTAAGAAAAAAGATGCCTTTTATGCAAAAGCAGAAATCGAAGGTTATGGCGGCATGATTCACACAAGCTGGTTTGACAGACCGCTTGGACTTGCCGGACGTGTGATAAAAAAGACAAAAGAAGGGATTTTTAGCGTTCTTATTGCACCGGACAAAAATGTGTTTGTGATTCCAAATCTGTCCATTCATTTTAACCGGGAAATCAATCAGGGATATAAGCATAATGTTCACGTTGATTTACAGCCGTTATATGGTGGCTGCGAGGCAGAACTGATGACACTTTTGCGGGAGGAAGCAGGCTGCAAAGGGGATGAAGAAATTGTAGATATGGATTTGATTCTCACCGTGCGCCAGCCGGCAGTCGCAGCCGGGGGCCAAGATGAGGTTCTTTTTACACTAAGCAGTGATGATTTAGGCTGTGTGTACACGACGTTACAGGGCTTTTTGCGTGCACAGGACAAGCTTCCGAAAGAAGCACTTTCCGTCTTTTGCCTCTTTGATAATGAAGAGGTGGGAAGCGGCAGCAGGCAGGGGGCACTTAGTAATTTTCTACCGGATGTATTGGAGAGAATTTGTTTGTCTTATGGCATGACAAAGGAGGAGCAGATTTGTGCGAGAAGCCGGAGTTTCCTGCTTAGTGCGGATAATGCCCATGCAGTGCATCCAAACCATCCGGAAAAGAGTGATGATGAGTTCCCGGTTGTTTTAAACGGCGGTGTTGTCATCAAATATAACGCGAGTCAGCGATATACGACAACCGGAATGACCGGTGGTGTGTTTGGCTCACTTTGTGAAAAAAATGATATCAAAACGCAGTTGTTTGTGAATCGCGCCGATATGCCGGGCGGCAGTACACTTGGTAATCTTTTGAGTCATTCCTTTAGTGTGCCAATGGTGGATATCGGTCTGCCGCAGCTTGCCATGCACAGTGCGGTGGAAACTGCCGGCTGTGAGGACGTAGAAACCATGATAGAAGCAATTCAGGCATTTTATGAGAGTGAGATTTGCCAGATAAAGGATGGCATGTGGCGTATTTAATGAAGAAAACGCTTGCATTTTCCCTAAAAATCAGTTATTCTAAACTTAGTTCCATACGACTGGCGGAAACTATATGAAGGATCATCATATAGAGTGAGAGAACTCACAGGGAGTGTGGATTTGTATGAATTGCCGACCGCCTGGGCGACCGTTTACCCGGTTGCCCGGGCGGTTTTTTTGATACTATTACAAAAAAGATTGGAGGAACCATGATGCAGAAACTTTCATTGGAACAGGAACTCAAAAACAATGCGTATCCGGGACGTGGAATCGTGATTGGAAAATCACCAAACGGCAAATACGCAGTGACCGCTTATTTTATTATGGGGCGGAGTGAAAACAGTAGAAACCGTGTCTTTGTAAACGATGGTGAGGGAATCCGCACACAGGCATTTGACCCATCAAAATTGAGTGATCCAAGTCTTATTATCTACGCACCGGTCCGCGTATTGGGAAACAAGACTATTGTTACCAACGGTGACCAGACAGACACAATTTATGAACTGATGGATAAACAGCAGACTTTTGAGCAGGCGCTCCGCACAAGAGAATTTGAACCGGACGGTCCGAATTATACACCAAGAATTTCCGGCATTATGCATGTGGAAAACGGAGAGTACAATTATGCAATGTCTATTTTAAAAAGCAATAACGGAAATCCGGATGCCTGCAATCGTTATACTTTCGCATATGAGAATCCGGTAGCAGGAGAGGGGCATTTTATTCATACATATATGTGTGACGGAAATCCATTGCCAAGTTTTGAGGGCGAGCCAAAATGGGTTGAAACAATGGATGATATGAATGCGTTTGCTGACATGTTGTGGGAAAGTCTGAATGAGGACAATAAAGTTTCCTTATTTGTGCGCTACATCGACATTGAAACCGGAAAATACGAATCGATTATTAAAAATAAGAATAAGTAAAGGAGAAAATTATGAAAGAGTTGGAATTGAAATATGGCTGTAACCCGAATCAGAAACCATCCCGTATTTACCGCAAAGATGGTGAACTGCCAATCAAAGTGTTAAATGGAAAACCGGGTTACATTAACTTTTTGGATGCTTTTAACGGATGGCAGTTAGTCAGTGAATTGAAGAAGGCAACCGGACTTCCGGCAGCAACTTCTTTTAAACATGTTTCGCCGGCTGGTGCAGCAGTAGGTCTTCCACTGAGTGACGTTGAGGCAAAAATTTACTGGGTAGACGATTTGGGTGAGTTATCTCCGCTTGCTGCCGCATATGCCAGAGCAAGAGGTGCTGACCGTATGTCTTCTTATGGTGACTTTATTGCATTGTCAGATGTGTGTGATGTCTCCGCAGCCAAATTGATTAAGAGAGAATTTTCCGATGGAATTATTGCACCGGGATATGAGCCGGAAGCATTGGAACTTTTGAAAGAAAAGAAAAAGGGTGCGTATGCAATTATTGAAATTGATCCGGGTTATGTACCGGATCCAATTGAGCACAAAGAAGTATTTGGTATTACCTTTGAGCAGGGCCGTAATGAGTTAAACATTGACAAAGATTTCTTCAGCAACATTGTGACAGAGAATAAAGATTTGCCGGAGTCAGCAAGAATTGATATGGCAATTTCAATGATTACGTTAAAATATACGCAGTCAAATTCTGTTTGCTTTGTAAAAGGCGGACAGGCAATTGGTATCGGTGCCGGACAGCAGTCCCGTATTCACTGTACAAGACTTGCCGGACAGAAGGCAGATAACTGGCTGTTAAGACAGTCTCCACAGGTACTTTCCCTGCCGTTTAAGGAGGGGATGAAGCGTGCCGAGCGCGACAACGCCATTGACAATTATATCGGTGAAGATTACATGGATGTTTTGGCAGATGGATGCTGGGAAAAATATTTCACCGAAAAACCACCGGTATTTACAAAAGAAGAAAAGCAGAAATGGTTGTCCGAGTACGCAAAAGATGTAACACTTGGCTCCGATGCGTTCTTCCCATTTGATGATAACATTGAAAGAGCATACCGCAGCGGTGTAAAATACATTGCACAGCCGGGCGGCTCAATTCGTGATAAGGATTGTATCGATGCCTGCAACCGTCACAATATGGTGATGAGTTTTACAGGAATCCGTTTGTTCCATCACTAAAATGACAACTAGATAAAATATTCAGGTTGACAATCATTCCTCCCATGGTAGAATAAAAGTATCTACCATAGGAGGAATTTTATTATGTATGAAGAACTGGTAAATGAGATTATTGAAGGAAGACGTTTAGGAAAAGAAGATGACCTGACTTTTTTGATTGATGGTGATTTGGAGTCGCTTTGTCAGGGAGCCGATAAAATTCGAAAAGAATTGTGTGGTAATCAGGTGGATTTGTGCACAATTATTAATGGACGTGCCGGACGGTGCAGTGAAAACTGCCGGTTCTGTGCCCAGTCGAGCCATCATCATACCGGAGCAGAAGAATATGATGTAATGGATGTGGATTCTTTTGTGAAAGCATGCCATGTAAATGAAGAAAATGGAGCTCATCGTTTTTCTATTGTGACAGCAGGCAGAACGCTTGTCGGCAAAGAGTTTGATCAGGTTGTAGAAGCGTACAAAAGAATGCATGAGGAGTGTAAAGGAATTGAATTATGTGCTTCGCATGGTCTTTTGACAAAAGAGCAGTTTGAAATTTTGCGTAAGGTTGGCGTAACACGCTGCCATGCGAATATTGAGACGTCGCGCAGATATTTTCCAAGTATCTGCACCACGCATACGTTTGAGGATAAGCTTGCGTGTATCCGGGCTGCCAAAGAGGCCGGATTAGAGGTTTGCTCCGGAGGAATTGTCGGCATGGGAGAGACATGGGAGGATAGGCTGGATATGGCACTTACGCTTGCAGAGCTTGAAGTTGATTCCATTCCGTTAAATGCTCTGATGCCGATTCCGGGCACACCGTTTGAAAACCTAAAACAGCTTACCGAAGAAGAACTTCTGCGAGTTATCGCTATGTTCCGTTTTATTAACCCTTCGACATCAATTCGCTTGGCAGCAGGCCGTAAACTGATGAAGGAAAATGGTAAAAAAGCTTTCTTCTCCGGGGCAAATGCCACGATAACCGGCGATATGCTTACAACATCGGGAAATAATACCAAACAGGATAAACAAATGCTTGTTGCAAGTGGTTTTGAGATTTAGTTTACAGGTTCCGGAAGATTATAAGAGGGGGAAGGGCTGTATCCTGCGTCGCTTTTGCTATTATTTACGAAACCAAATAGGATTTTGAAATCAATTGTAAAAATGACGGCATCGTGTTATACTATGTACAACAAAACAAGGAGGGTGATTTGTATGAGTACAGCAAAACAGTTGATTATTGATAATCTTTCTGACATATCTGATGACATTCAGGATGAATTTGAAGTTATGGAAAACTTATATAAATTGCTTCGTTTCAAGAAGAGCCAGCAATCTATCACTGAATATGGCGGGCATACAACGGACGAAGTACGCAAAATGTTTCAAAAGAAACGTGAAGAAAGGACAATTCTTGCATGAACATAATCTAGTCTGATTTGGCAATTGAAGACTACATTGCAAGAGATAATCCGGCTCGTGCAGTGTCTTTTGTTGATGAATTGATTGATTTGGGAGATTCTTTAAGTAATGAAGGCGAAGCTGAAAAAGGAACTCCGGCAAAATGGATTCGTGATACGAATGTGCGTGAATTGTACTACAAGAATTATACTATCGTGTACGAGATTTGTGGTGACGATATTATTATTCATGAAGTATATAATTCCGCAAAATTGTCTCGACAACTTCGAGGCTGGTAATAATAAAAATACTGAACGACCGCAATTTCAAGCCATGATGGATGTGGCTGATTTATTTGGCTTCAGTAAATAGCAGCGGAAAATTTGTCTCTTGTGTGCTACGAATACGCGGGTATCTGGCAGGTGTTTTTGACCTGCCGATACCCCTGCGTATTTGTTAAGCGAAAGCGGCACACAAGGGATAAACTTTCCGTTATTATTTATGAAACCAAATAAATACCACCCCTTGATTTTTCGCCCCTCTTATTGTATCATATAAATACGGTAGGGAATGTATGAAAAGAACAGGAGGGAAGACCCTTGAAAATATCAACAAAAGGCAGGTATGCGCTGCGGCTTATGCTGGATTTGGCACTGAATGATTCAGAAAAACCAACCAGAATAAAAGAAATATCAAGCCGTCAGGGAATATCCGATAAATACCTAGAGCAGATTATAGCAATTTTAAATAAGGCACGGTATGTCAGAAGCATCCGAGGACCCCAGGGCGGATATCTGCTGACAAAAAAGCCGGAAGAATACACAGTAGGCATGATTTTACGCCTGACAGAAGGCAGTATGGCGCCGGTTGACTGCGTGGATGAGGAACTTGGGTCATGCAGCCGCATGGACAACTGTGCAACAGCCGTTGTCTGGAAGAAATTAAACGATGCTATCAGTGATGTAATTGACAACATTACACTTGCAGATTTGGTTGACTGGCAGATTGCAAAAGACGGCGATTATTCCATTTAAAATTGAAAAACAAAAAAACACCTTATTTCCTATTGACAAACTAGGAAATAAGGCGTATTCTTTTAACCATCAACTAGTAATCATAGCAAACACGTATGAATAATATGAAAAGGAAGAAAGGAAGGGTAAAAAAAGATGGCAATTTATAAGAAAGTAACTGATTTAGTAGGAAATACACCAATTTTAGAGTTAGGAAACTATGAAGAAAAAAATCAATTAGAAGCAACAATTTTAGCAAAGTTAGAGTATTTTAATCCGGCAGGAAGCGTGAAAGACCGTATTGCACGTGAAATTATTCTAGATGCATTGGAGACTGGCAAATTGACAAAAGACTCCGTGATTATTGAGCCAACGAGTGGAAATACAGGAATTGGCTTAGCTTCTGTAGCTGCTTCATTAGGAATTCGTATTATTATTACAATGCCGGAGACGATGAGCGTGGAGCGCCGCAACCTGATGAAAGCGTATGGCGCTGAACTTGTTTTGACCGATGGTGCGAAGGGAATGAAAGGTGCTATTGCGAAAGCTGATGAGCTGGCAAAAGAGATTCCAAACAGCTTCATTCCGGGACAGTTTGTCAATGAACTGAATCCACGTGCACATAAGCGTACGACCGGTCCGGAAATTTGGGAGGATACCGAAGGAAAAGTGGATATTTTTGTTGCCGGTGTAGGAACAGGCGGAACCGTTTCCGGTGTCGGTGAATATTTGAAATCGAAAAATCCGGATGTGAAAATTGTAGCAGTAGAGCCTGCAAGCTCGCCGGTGTTATCAAAAGGTGAGGCAGGTGCACACAAGATTCAGGGAATTGGTGCCGGATTTGTACCGGACACATTGAACACGGACATTTACGATGAGATAATCCCGGTTGAAAATGAGGATGCCTTTGAGCTAGGCCGTGAGATTGCAAGAACAGAGGGAATTTTGGTTGGTATTTCTTCCGGAGCAGCGTTAAAAGCAGCGACAGAACTGGCAAAGAGACCCGAAAACAAAGGCAAGACAATTGTTGCCCTGTTCCCGGATACCGGTGACCGTTATTTATCCACACCGATGTTTTCTTAATCGGTTTCAAACTGCTAGGGTGAAAATTTTATAGGATAATTAAAAAGATAAAGAAGAAGCACCTTTTTCTGCGTTGGGATTAAGTTGAAAAACAAAATTCCAAAGAAAGAGGTGCTTTTTTTGCAAAAGTGGCCCTTCATTTTGCTAAAAATGTCATTTTTATTGAAATGTGTGCATTTATGCGATAAATTAGCAAGGCAAGTGTTTTGCATCAGCCGGAAATGTCGGATAAAATGAAAAAACTTCTCGGTGAAAAATAAATCAAATATTTTGTCAGATTTTCTCCGTTTGGAACGTTATAGTAAGTAGATGTTTCAAACGGAGATGATTTTGACCGTTTAGGGACGAAAAACGACCATTCGTGCCAGTTTTGTTTTTTACGGATGATTATATGCTATGATAAGTGAGTAAGGGAGGTGACAGAATATTGTAAACTAGAGAAAATACTAACACAAAACAAAGTAATATTTTAGGAGGCAAAGTATGAAAAAAATTGTATCAATTATTATGTTAACAGCACTTTTGTTTACGTCAATTACAAACGGCACAACAAGTAAAGCAATATCGCAATATAAGCGAATTACATCAGGAAACTATGAATATGCAGTTTTAGATGAAGCCAATAAAACCGCAACCGTGTTAAAGATTAAACCGACAAAAGAAGTGGTAATTCCGAAGATAATTGATGGATATTCCATTGTGCAGATTGGAATATGTTGGAATGAATATGATTACTATTTTAATGAGGAAAACGAATATCATTTTACAGATAGTGAGTATGCTGAATTTAAAAATTCTCGACATGTATTTTCGACAGATAGTAAGTCAGTAGAAAAGATTACGATTCCGGAGGGAGTAAAAAAAATAGGAGAATTTGCTTTTGCGAATACACCGAATTTAAAACAACTTAATTTGCCAAAAAGCCTAAAGTATATTTATGCTGAGAATTTTTTGGATGCTGCAAAATTAACGAAAATCGTATTCAAAGATTCAATTTGTGTTAGGAACGCGTTCGCTAATATTAAAAATGTGGTACTAAATGGCAATTTTGATAGTAATTTTTGGGAAGATTGCGTTACACCATCAAGAGACGGTATGCATGGGAAAATAAATCAATTAGAGGTTAAGGGGAAAAGAAATGTAACCATAAGTGTTGGTTCTAAAATTCAAAAAATAATTGTTTCAAAGTCAGTTAAGGATTTATATATATCTGGCAGCAATCTAGTGAAAAAACTGAATGTTAAGAGCAAGAAGACAAAGGTAAGCATTGACCCAAACTTAACATCAATTACTCGTACACAATTTGATATGGGAACCTATGCGAAAAAGAAATCAGGAAATTATACATGGGCAAAACCTTATTTTAAACTTGTGTGTAATGACGATGGCAATTATAAAAAGCAGATTTCCTACCTTGTCAAATACAAGAAAAATGGTAAATCAAAGACGAAAACAGTGAAAAAGAATAAAATCAAGAAACTTTATTCCAGTTCAAAGATTCATGTATATGCAATCGTAAAAGTAAAAAAACAAAGAGTTCCGTATATGCCTTGATTTTTCTATGGGATGGTGTTATTCTTAAGTCGATATTATTGACCTAAGGATAAGGAGGATTTGTAAATGAGTAATGTGACGATTTCAGATGCCATTCGTTATATTGGAGTGGACGATAAAGATATTGATTTGTTTGAAAGCCAGTACATTGTGCCAAATGGCGTATCGTATAATTCTTACGTGATTTTGGATGAAAAAATTGTCGTAATGGATACGGTGGATGCCAGAAAAACTGATGAATGGCTGGAAAAATTAGAGAGAGAACTTGATGGAAAAACACCGGATTATCTTGTGGTTTCCCACTTGGAGCCGGACCACAGCGGAAGCATTCAGGCAATTGCTGAAAAATATCCGCAGATGCAGTTTGTCAGCAATGCGAAAGTATTTGCGATGCTGCCACAGTTCTTTGAGATGGATGTAACAGACAAAAAAGTGGTTGTTGCTGAGGGAGATACCTTGTCTCTTGGTGCACACACACTTACGTTTGTGATGGCACCGATGGTTCACTGGCCGGAGGTTATGGTTTCTTATGAATCCACGGAAAAAGTTTTGTTCTCTGCCGATGCTTTTGGTAAGTTTGGTGCGCTAGATGCTGATGAAGACTGGGCTTGTGAAGCAAGAAGATATTACTTTAATATTGTAGGTAAATATGGTGCGCAGGCAGCCGCTTTGTTGAAAAAGGCAGCCGGATTGGATATTCAGAAGATTTGTCCTCTTCATGGACCAATTCTTCAGGAAAACCTTGCCTATTATATTGGTAAATATCAGGTTTGGAGCAGCTACGAAGCAGAAGATGACGGTGTATTTGTTGCCTATGCATCCATTCATGGAAATACGGCAAAAGCAGCGAAAAAACTTGGTGAAGTGTTAGAAGCGAAAGGGGCAAAAAAAGTCGTTGTTAGTGATTTGTCGAGAGAAGATATGGCAGAGGCAATTGAAGATGCATTCCGTTATGATAAAATTGTAGTTGCCTGTGCAACATATGATGGCGGTCTGTTCCCGGTTATGCAGGATTTCCTGTACCACTTAGGTCACAAAAACTTCCAGAACAAAAAAGTTGCCTTCATGGAAAACGGAAGCTGGGCTCCGGTAGCAAATAAGAAAATGCGCGAAGCATTTGAGAAGATGAAAAATATGACACTCTGTGACAACATGGTTACAATCAAGTCGACGATGAAAGAGGCAGATGTCGCTCAGATGGAAGCGTTAGCAGATGAATTGTTAGCATAATTTATAATTCAATATTAGAGACGTAAAAAGGCAGTTTCAGAAAGTAAAAATCCTTTCGTGAAACTGCCTTTTTTGTGAAAACGTCTTTATATATTATTCTTCTTCGGTTTCTTTGTCCTTATGAGCAAGCTCAGATACAATCTGAATTCCATTTACCTCTACCAAATCATTAATTTCAATGACTAAGCACGGAACGCCGTCGATTACTTTAGTTTCTACTAAGTCGGTTCTCTCCGGATTAACGGAAACTTTAACATCCGGGGTGCGCACCTCAAAATTCCTTGTATTGGATAAGTTGGTGGCAACCAGTGTTTCATTTTCCCCGACGGATTCGTCATAATGTGCCTCAAAAGCCTCAATTTGTTCTTCCTCAACACCGCATTTTTCCAGAAGATGTGTCATGTCGGATTTATCTAGCGTGAGAGGCTCCGGATTTTCTTTGTTTTCTGCTACCATCTGATTCAGATTTTCATGAATGGATTTAACCACCTCATAATCACATTCTAAGCCAAGTGATTCCTCTACAATTGCGTTGAATGTTTCTTTCTGGCTTTTTGCCGGGAGCGGCATACGGCAGCCGAGGAGTTTGTCGGTAATCACTTCATCCACCTCATCCGCATTTTTGGAATAATACAAAAGACTGTGAATATCCATGTTGCGGTCATTAAAAGCCGGGAACAAAAAGCCAAGTTCCGGCGGCTGTACGAGCCAGTCGCGAATCCGGTCTTGGATGTGGTTGGTCTCTGCATTGTAGCAAAGTCCCGGTTTTGTCAGCTTAACCGGACAGATGCTGCAAAGAATGTAGTCATACACATATTCCGATGCATCAAAATTTTCAATGCCGTCTGTTGTGATTTTCGGAATATCATAAGCGTCATGAACCAAAATAATAAAATAATTTTCCGGATAGCCGTAATTTTCAATTACTTTGTCATAAAAGGCATCCAGCAATTCATCATCGGTCAGTTTGCTTTGTAACAGTTTCATTAAAAATACCTGCGTGCCATCTTCTTTTGTTTCCTGTTCGGTTGGAAACTCCATATTCAGAAGTGTTTTTCCGATGGAGCCGGAAAGTGTTTTGCGGAAAATGTCAATGTATTTAAACATTTCTTCTTCCGGAAGGCCTAAAAACGCTTCCTTTAAAGTCATGCGTTTTTGCTTGTCGGCATCCACGTAACATCCGCAGAGTCTTGTAAAGCTGCATTTTGTTTTTGTAAATCGTTTTTTGATTTCTGCGATTTCTTTTTTGTTCATATGTACCTCCCTTAACCGGCAGACGCCGGAAATTGTCTTTTTCCATTGTACCACATCAGGGAGAAAAAAAGGAAATATTATTTTGTACTCTTTTTTACTTTTTTAGTACATGTTTTTACTTTTATAATGCTGCTGTAATCAGGTGCGGTTTTTTTTATCCAGTTTTTGTATTTTTTCACCATTCCTTTTGGAACATAATAAGTACAAAAAAGTGGGAAAATATTTTGGGCACCGCTTGAATATTTTGGAAGTGTCTTTCCACGGAATACCACGTCACATGTAATATAGCCGGCTTTGTAAAATTGATACCAGGAGTCACACAAAATGGTGGAAGCTGGGATTACAATATAGTCTAAAGAACTTCCATCATTCACTATGAAATTATCGCCGGCTGTCATTGCATCGCGGGTGATTTTTTTTACTTTCGGAGAAATTTTCACAACCTGACCGCCTTTGCTTGCAGTGACTACAACAAGTTCTTTGGTTTTCTTCTTATAAATGCAGGAGCCATCTTTTGCATAAATTTTGTTTCCTTTTTTTAAACGAATTTTTTCTAAATCACTTGCTTCCAGTGCCTTTTTCCCTATTTTCTTGACGCTTTTAGGAATGACAAGGGATTCCGCTTTTGAACCGTAAAAACAGTAATCACCAATCACTTTCGTTCCATTAGGAATAACGACTTTCTTTTTTGCCGGTGCTATCCAGATGACGGATTTGTTTTTCTTATTTATCAACATATTATCTTTTGCGTAAAGAATGTGATTGCTTTTGGAAACACGAACGGTTTTTAATTTCGGGCAGTCGTCAAAAGCGTATGTATTTAACGAGGTAAGGGAAGCTCCGATTGTAACCTTTTTTAATTGGTCACAGCCGTAAAATGCGGAGTTTCCAAGTTCTGTCAGGTCATTTGGAAGTTTGACTTCTTTCAGAGCATTTAATCCGCTAAAAGAGTCCCAGCCGATTGTTTTGACCGTATCAGGAATGGTTAATTTCGTGATGCTGTGTATGTCTTCAAAAGCACCATCGCAGTTGTGTGCTTCTTCTACATATATGCCAAAAACTGTCTGGCCAAATTCATCAAAGTCATCTCCAGAATTGGCATCTCTTGTGATGTAATCATAACCTATTTGTGTCACCGGTGCACCGCCAAGCGTAGCTGGAATGTCAAGATTTTTTACTTTCCCTTTATTGCTTGTTACATCAATTTTTGTCAGCCACGAACTTTTCTCATCGGTCGACTTATAATAGGTAAAAGTGTAGTTGCCACTTGTTGCAGTCAGTTCCTTTACATTCCATTCTTTTAAAGAATCAGGTGTTTTTACCTGTGCATGGACAGCGGGTGTAATGGATGATACCGTAATTGCTAATGCACATAATGTTCCAATCAATTTTTTCTTCATAGTTAAATTCTCCCTTCGATAATTATTTACTTTTTTGTGGGTGTCTATTTACAATACGAATGAGAAATGGAAAATGTTGCAAAAAAAGTAAAAATAGATTAAAAAAAATGCAACATTTTACAATTTTATATCGTATTGTTTATAGAAACAACCCGAGAAGGAGGATGATGTATATGGTAAAAAAATTCAGCAAAATAGGGGTTTGCATGGTTTTTGTACTTTCTATGATTTTACCGCAGGCGGCGGTTTCAAAAGCAAAGACAGCGAATCCGTACACTGGCAAAAAGTATGTTTACTGCAGTAATTACAAAGACGGAATTGAACTCTATGGAAAGGATGGCAGTAAAAAGAAAAAGTACACATTGATTAAAAAAGAGTATTCAATGAGGGAAATTTACAAGGCGAAAAGCTATATTTATTATTACAAAGTAAATCGGAAGGATTCGTCGACCGGTTATGTATGGCAGGTTCCGTTGAACCAAAAGACCGGAAAGTTAAAAGTAAAAAAGAAAAAGAAATTGTTTTATGTCAACGAATGGCGGGAGTTCCTTTATGCGACGGATAAAAAAATTGTCTATCGCATAAACAATTCGATTGTATCTTATAATAAGAAAACGAAACAGAAAACGTCACTTACCGGAAAGCCTGTCTATTACAGCAGTATTAATGTTGCAAAGGATGCATCGGGGCTTACTGCAAAGATTGGAAACTGCATTTATTACTCGCGGTTTAAGAGTTATTATAAAAAAATTGATGAAGCCTTTTACCAGTTAAATCTGTCTACTGGAAAACGTAAAAAAATAGTAAATAAGGCTTCGCAGTATGAGTCAAAACGCTACCGTTATGATGAACATGAAAAGTTAGATACGCAGGTTGGAATTTCCGGTAAAAAACTGTATGTTCCAACAGAAAAGTGGATTGTTTGTTATGATATGGCAAAGAAGAAGAAAACAAACCTGATTTCAATGGATGTATTAATGCAGTGTGTAAAAGAGAAGTTTTCCACAGATGCATTCCATTCGATGCATATTGATAGGTTCTATTTTATCGGCAATACAATGTATTTGCAATTAGCAGTAGATTATCAGTATAAAATTGGAGCATATCAGGAAATTTCATACGACAGAAATTATGTTGTTGTAAGTTTAAATAAAAAGACCGGGAAGTCGATTACCTATGAGGAAGAACTAAGTTCTTTTTTGAAGAATTATGGAAATGGATATAATGACGGCAATCAGTGTGGCATGCACAATTGGACCGTGCGTACAGGAATGATACTGGATGTAACGCAAAACGGTACCTGGATTGGTGAATTTGTAAATGAGAAAGGTGAACTTTTTTATTATTCCTACAACAAAAATACGAAAGTGACAAAACTCTACAGCAGTAAAAAGGCGAAAGTTCGTCTTATGCAGCAGGGGCTTAATGATGAAGCGTATGTGTGATTTATACGCTGATGGTAATTTAAGATTTATTGTGACAATTGTTCGTTGCCGATTCCTTTGTATTACGGAAAACAAAAAAAGTGCCAACGAACACTTGACACAAACAAACAGCACAACATCCGATATTGAATATATATACAAAAGATGATATAATTTGCATATATTATACACGGAGGTGACTAATATATTGACATTACAAGAAACAATAAGACCATCTGCTGATTTGCGAAATCATTATTCTGAAATATCAAAACTGTGTAAGGAAAACAAAGAAGCAGTGATTATTACAGTAAATGGCAGAGGCGATACGGTTGTACTTTCCTATGAAGAATATAAAAATATGAAAGCAAGAATAGAATTATTAGAAGTATTAGCCGAAGCGGAAGATGATGTTAAAAATGGCAGAGTTGCTCCAATAACGGAAACATTTGATGATTTGAGAAAAATGCTTCAGGAGGAGTGATTATGAAGTATGCGGTAATAAGGACTGATACAGCCGATGCAGGTATTAGAAAAATAATTTTGTATATTGCTCAAAATTTTGGAAATACAGCAGCACTTGAGAAACTTGGCGAGATTGAAAAAAGAATTCTTGAATTAGGAGATGATCCATATATTGGAACCGAGCCAAGATATCTTATTCTTAAGAGACAAGGGTATAAAGTGCTTATTTTAGAAAAAGACTTAGTATTTTATAAAATTCATGAGGAAAATAAGCAAGTGATTGTATATGCAGTCGTAGATCAACGCCAAGATTATTTGAATATTATTCGTGGTTTGTAGAGAAGTTTATCCTAAAAAAAGAGATGCCCCGAGGACGTCTCTTTTTTTTGTCCAGGCACTTATGGACAAAAAATTACATAGGATGAAAGTAACGACAATCTCTGAGGTGTATCATGCAGTCATTTCCACAGCCTTTAAGTGTAGAGGAAGAAAATGAAGCAATTGAGAGATGGGAACAGGGTGACAGAGAGGCAAGAAATATTCTGATTGAACGAAATCTTCGGCTGGTTGCCTATCTGGTGAAGAAATACAGCAATTCTGACCATAGTGTCGATGATTTGATTTCCATAGGGACAATTGGACTGATTAAAGCGGTCGACACATATCGAATGGGGAAGGGCGTTCGGTTAGCGACGTATGCCTCCCGCTGTATCGACAATGAATTGTTGATGACATTTCGAAGTGATAAGAAGCGGGCGCGGGAAATTTTTTTGTATGAGCCGATTAGCGGGGATGATGGTGAGGGAAATGCGCTTCGATTTTTGGATGTATTGGAGAGTGTCGACGAGGATATTCCGGAGCGGATGGAAAAGGAAGAAAATATTGAAAAGTTATACGGTTATATTGAGAAAAATCTGACGGAACGAGAAAAGTTAATTATCCGCCTCCGCTATGGTGTGTCCGAGGGAAAGGGAACACCGGAACATCCAGAAATTACACAGCGTGAAATTGCCAAACAGCTTGGTATTTCGCGCAGCTATGTGAGCCGAATTGAAAAAAAAGCACTACAAAAGCTTCGGCGTGCATATGATTATGGAAGGAGAAAAAACTGAGATGTCGGATCCTAAAATAGAAAATTTACTGGAGTTGTCTTTAGATGTCTCAGAAGATACAAGAGAAAAAAGCGAAAATTTATCTGCCGGTTATGACCCGGAAGAAAAGTTGTGGCAGGTGATTATTCGGTATTCCGGAGAACTTTTGCAATTGGCAGGTAACTATGAGCGGGTGACGCCGCTGTTAGGAGGGTACGCTGTTTTAGAAGTGACAGAAAAACAGTTGAGAGCGTTGGCAGAAGAACCACAGGTAGAATATATCGAAAAGCCAAAGGCGTTGTCTTTTGCCGTATACGAAGGAAAACTGGTATCGTGCATTCCTCCCGTGCAGAGGGAACCCCTTTCTCTGACCGGACAGGGTATTCTGGTAGGAATCATAGATTCCGGAATTGATATATATCATCCGGATTTTCGAAAGGAAGATGGAACAACAAGAATCGTGGGAATTTGGGACCAGACGGCGGTAAATGAGGGCAAAATGGAGCTTATGCCACCGTCCGGTTATTCCTTCGGCTTGTTTTATTCGGAAGAAAAAATAAATGAATTGTTACAAGGTGGAGGTATTATACCGGCTGTGGATGCAAGCGGACATGGAACACATGTTGCCGGAATTGCAGCGGGCAATGGCCGTGCCAGCCGGGGAGAAAATCGCGGTGTGGCGTATGAATCACAGTTACTAATTGTGAAATTAGGCGGCAGGATGCAGGGAGATTTTCCGCAAACGGCAGAACTGATGCAGGCAATTGATTTTTGTATTCGTTTTGCGGCAGAAAGAAACCAGCCGCTTGCCTTAAATTTAAGTTATGGAAATAATTATGGTTCGCATACCGGTACGTCATTATTGGAAACATATTTGGATGAAGCAGCTTTAGTGGGGCGCACAACAATCTGCATTGGCAGCGGCAACGAGGGCAATTTGCGGCGGCACGCTTCCGGGCGGTTAGAGGAGAGCAGAGAGAAAGTTGTGGAGTTTAGCGTCTCTCCCTATGAAACAAGTCTGTCCATTCAATTGTGGAAGCAGTATGTGGATTCTTATCAAATTACATTAACAACACCATCCGGAAGTCAGATTGTTGTATCGGAGGAAACGGCAGGAACCTTTCGCTCTTTGCAGGATGGAATGGAAATTTTATGGTATTTTGGTGAGCCGTCTCCCTATCAGATTTTGCAGGAAATTTATCTGGAAATTATCCCCGCATATGACCGGACAATGATTCAGGGCGGTATCTGGAAATTAACACTCACGCCCAAACAACTGGTGGATGGGCGTTTTGATTTGTGGATGCCAAGCGGTGTACAAATTAACGAAGAAACCGGATTTTTAGTTTCCGAATCAGCACTTACGCTTACGATTCCTTCAACCGCCAGACGGCCAATTACCGTAGCCGCATACGATGCGAATACAGACACCTATGCACCCTTTTCCGGGCGCGGTTATGTCTGCTGCAATCAAAGCAAGCCGGATTTGGCGGCGCCGGGTGTCGATATTTTGTCCTGTGCACCCGGTGGTGGATATACGAGAAAAAGCGGAACTTCAATGGCGTGTCCATTTGTCACCGGAAGCGCCGCCCTCTTAATGCAGTATGGGATTATCAGTGGAAACGATTCATACTTATACGGTCAGAAAGTAAAAGCCTACCTAATCCGGGGGGCCAGGAGAACAAGAGCATTTGAAACCTTTCCAAATGACAGAGTAGGATGGGGAATGATGTGTGTGGCGGACAGTATTCCATGATGTAAGAGGATGTAATTTTTCTGACAGCTGTGGCTTGGGCTAAATCAACTTGGGTTAAGTGGGTCTACGTTTCACTCCGGTCCGCGCAGGTCAGAGGTTCCCCGAACCTCTTGCGCCGCTCTCGCTTAGATAAGTTGTGTAGCGGTATGGACACCGAAACTACCGGAGGTCTCCGCTCCGCTTCGGTCGTTGCATAACAGAAGTCCACCGGACTTCTTGCAACTCATACCGACACACTTATAACCCACTTAACCCAAGTTGATTTAGCCCAAGCCACAGCTGTCAGAAAAATTACCAACCAAAGCATTTGGTAATGGATATCTAATCTTTTGGTTTTGGGGCAGAAATCATTGTTAAACTATTTATAGGAACCCAAAAATGTCAATGATTTCTGCCCCAAAAGAAAAAAATTAGATGCACTTGATTTTTGTCCACCAAATACGCTATAATAACGGCAAATTTGCTTGCGAGGTACAAAGATGACTACAGAAAATAATATCATTGAATTGCGTCATGTAAAAAAGTGTTATGAAAAGGACACGCCCGTTATCAAGGATTTTTCCCTTACGATAAAAAAAGGGGAATTTGTTACCTTTTTGGGACCGTCCGGCTGCGGGAAAACGACGATATTGCGTATGATTGGCGGCTTTGAACAGCCGACCGGGGGAGAAATTTTATTACACGGAAAAGACATCAGCAAACTTCCACCGGCGAAACGCCCGATTAATACGGTGTTTCAGAAGTATGCCCTATTTCCGTATCTCAATATTTATGACAATATTGCCTTTGGCTTGAAAATGAAAAAAGTGCCGAAAGAAGTGATTCGGGAAAAGGTAAAAAAAGTGTTGGAAGTGGTTGATTTAGAAGGATTTGAAAAAAGAAAAATTTCTACGTTGTCCGGCGGACAGCAGCAGCGTGTTGCGATTGCGAGAGCAATTGTTAATGAGCCGGAAATTCTTTTGTTAGATGAGCCACTTGGAGCCTTAGATTACAAGATGCGGAAAGAAATGCAGTTTGAATTAAAGGAAATGCATAAAGAGCTTGGCATTACATTTATTTTTGTTACTCATGACCAGGAGGAAGCTCTGGCTCTTTCAGATAAGGTTGTGGTTATGGCGGATGGAAAAATTCAGCAGGCGGGAAAACCGGAAGATATTTATAAGGTGCCGGAAAATGCATTTGTCGCCGATTTTATTGGCGAGAGCAATATTTTTGATGCCAAAATGGTCGGTGACTGCAGGCTTTCAATTCACGGGGTGGAGTTTGGCTGCAAGGAGAATTTTCCGCTTGGTGACCATGTTGAGGCTGTGATTCGACCGGAGTCGGTTATTCTTTGCTCGGCAGGAGAGGGAAAAATACAAGGAAAAGTTCATTCCTCCGTGTTCAAGGGAACGTTTCATGAGATTGTTATTTATTCCGGAAAAAGTGAAATTGTAGCGCAGAATGAGGAAGCAATTGAAGCAGGCACGAAGGTCGGAATCGATATCAAACCGCAGGGGATTCATGTTATGCCGTATAATCAGAACATCAACCATTACGAGGGACTGATGGATGCGAGTGGACATGTTCTATTTGTGGACGGCAGCAGGAAACCGGATTTGACAAAACTTTTTTCAGGAAAGGTGCCGGAAAATACAGAAGGAATTCATGTTATGGCGTCCTTTTTGCCGGCAGATGCAAATTTAAGTGATGACCCGGCAGAAGGATTTGTTGAAGGAAATATTATTTCTATTATATATAAAGGCGACCATTACAAATATAAAATCCGAAGCAAAAATGATGTGGATTATTATGTGGATGACGAGTGGCTGTGGAATATGGGCGACTATGTCAGTGTGGTAGTGCCGGATGAAAAAATAACATATGAAGTGATAAATAAGGGGGCGCGGGATGATTAAATTTTCAAGGAAGCAGCTTCGGATCCCCTACCTTGTTTTTCTGCTTGTGTTTGTGGTATTGCCGCTTTTTGTTATTTTATATTATGCACTTACGAATGGAGAGGGACAGTTTACATGGGAAAATTTTCGTGAGTTTTTTGTCGATGGGAAAACCATGGGAACTTTGTTTTACAGCCTTATGATTGCTGTTACAACAACGATTGTCTGTTTATTGATTGCGTATCCGACTGCTTATATACTGGCACGGGGCAATCTGAAACGGGGACCGGTCTATGTGATTTTGCTTGTGATGCCAATGTGGATTAATTTTACGCTGCGCATTACGGCGGTCAAAGAAATTTTAGATGTCATCGAGGGAAATCTTGCGATGTATCCGTTTTTCAATACGATACTCTGTATGGTGTATGATTTTCTTCCCTTTATGATTCTGCCCCTGTACACAACGATATCCAAATTGGATGACAGTCTTCCGGAAGCAGCGGCTGATTTAGGCGCATCGTCTTTCCATGTGTTCTGGCGGGTCATGATTCCGATGACGTTACCGGGGATTATCAGTGGTGTGACAATGGTATTTTTGCCGGCGATGACAAATTATGTTGTGTTAGATATGATTTATAACAGTACCTATATTATGGGAAGCCTGATCGGCAGTTATTTCAATGCGTATGACTGGCACAATGGCTCCATGATTTCAATCCTTCTTCTTATTTTAATGTTCTTTGTGACATGGATTACGGACCGTTTTGCAAAGAAGCAGGAAGTGGAAGCAAGAGGAGGTGGCATATGGTGAAAAAATTAGGACAAAGACTCTGGCTTTTTTGTGTATTTGTGTTTTTGTATGCACCGATTCTTGTGCTGATTGTTTACAGTTTTACGAGTTCTACGATGATTGGTGCGATTCGTGGTTTTTCACTGGAGCATTATGTCACATTATTTACCACGAAGGAATTGCTCCATATGATTGGCGGAACGCTTCTTTTAGCGGTTACGGTTGCTTTTTTGTCCACTCTTCTTGGAACCATTGGTGCAATCGGTTCCTTTTACGCTGGGAAAAAAAGCGGGCAGTGCATCAATTTTTTGAATCAGATTCCAATTGCCAATGCAGAAGTTGTAACCGGTTTTAGTATCTGCGTTTTGATGATTGTTTTGTTTGGTGTGGACAAGGACACGTATCTGCCGCTGCTTGTCGGACAGACGGTATTATGCGCTCCTTTTGCGTATTTGTCGGTGCTGCCGAAATTAAAACAGATGGATCCGAATTTATATGAAGCAGCTTTGGACCTTGGCTGCAATCACAGACAGGCTTTGTGGCGCGTGATTGTGCGCGAAATCATGCCGGGCATTACATCCGGATTTATGTTGTCTGTCACGTTGTCACTGGATGATTATTTTATTACAACGTATACAAAACCAGCGGTGTTTGATACAATCAGCACCTACGTGGTAAATGCAACGAAGGGGGCAAGAACCGAAATTAAGACGGCGTTGTGGGCATTGTCTGCGGTTATATTTTTGGTTGTTGTTCTCGTTGTGATTGGAATGAATATGAAAGCGGGGAGGAAACAAAAACGATGAAAAAAATATGGATGATATTTTGTTTTTCGCTGCTTTTTTGCAGTACAGTTTTCTTTGGCTGTGAGAACAAGGAGAATCAAAACGAAGAAATTGTGCTTCGGATTGCCAACTGGGAGGAATATTTAGATGAAGGCGGCTGGGACGAAGATGAGACAATTGATTTGGATGAGAAAACGAAAATTTTAGGCAGAGAAAATATGGTAGACGATTTCGAATCCTGGTATGAAAAGATATATGGGGAGAAAGTACGCGTTGAATATTCTACTTTTGGAACAAATGAAGATTTGTATAATCAGATGACATTGGGAGATACTTTTGATTTGGTCTGTCCATCGGAATACATGATTATGAAGTTGATGAAGGAGAAAAAACTGGAGCCGTTTTCGGAAGATTTTTTCGATACTTCAAAAAAAGAAAATTATTACAGCCGCGGTGTTTCTCCTTATATTAAAAATGTATTTGATGATTTAAAGATAAGTGGCGAATCGTTAAGCCGTTATGGTGCCGGTTATATGTGGGGTGTTATGGGACTTGTATATAATCCTTCGGCGGTGTCAAAAGAAGATGTCCGCCACTGGTCGGTTTTGCTTGACGAAAAGTATAGGAAACAGGTGACGATGAAAGACAGTGTACGCGATTCTTATTTAGTTGCCCTTACGATTTTAAAAGAGAAAAAATTGTTGTCGGAAGAGTTTCAAAAAGCCATGGAGACAACACATTGTCTGACGGATGAGTTAAATGACACATCAGAACAGACGGTTACCAAGGTGCAGACGATTCTGGAAAAAATGCGGAAAAATTCGTATTCACTGGAAACGGACAGTGGAAAAGCGGATATGGTGACCGGCAAAGTCGTTCTTAATATGCAGTGGTCCGGTGATGGTGTTTACACGATGGATGAGGCCGAAAAAGACGGGCTCGAACTTAGTTATGCGGTACCGGAAGAGGGAAGCAACCTTTGGTTTGATGGCTTTTGTATGATGAAAAACGGAATTTCCGGTGATGCCAAGAAGAAACAGGCGGCGCAGGCTTTTATCAATTATATTTCACGGCCGGACAATGTAATCCGCAATATGTATTATGTCGGTTATACTTCAGTGATTGCCGGTGGTGACAGTGATTTGATTTTTAAGTATGCAGATTGGTGCTATGGCGCAGAGGAGGATGAAGAGGAAGTATCCCCTTATGACTTATCTTATTTTTTCTCCGGTGCAAAAGAGACCAAAAATAAGTATGTATTGGAGGTGCCAAAGTCGCAGGCCTCACGGCAGGTCAGTGCCCAGTATCCGAAGCAAAGTGTCTTGAAACGCAGTGCAGTCATGCAGTGTTTTAGTGAGGAAGCGAATCGGAGAATCTCAAGGATGTGGATTCGAGTGCGTTGTTTTTGAAAAAAAGTTGGCAATAACGGACGCGTGTTCTTGACAACTTACGAGAGTTAGTTTATACTAACGATGAAAAAACATCATTTTCGTAAGGAGGAACATTCCATGCAGAGAGAAGAAATACTGAAAAAATTGCGTGAACAAGGATGCCGCATCACAAAGCAGCGTCAGCTTTTACTTGATATTATTTTGCAGGAAGAATATTCCTGCTGCAAAGAAATTTATTACAAAGCGGCAAAACAAGATTCGTCGATTGGTATTGCGACCGTTTACCGTATGATAAATACATTGGAGGATATCGGTGCAATCAGCAGAAATACCATGTACCGCATTGACTGCGGTGATGACTGCCTGGCGAAAGATAACTGCGAGGTAAAATTAAACGATGGAACCAGTCTGGAACTGACACAGGCACAGTGGAATCAGGTGATTGCCAGTGGATTAAAGGCTTGCGGTTTCCAGAGTTGATTTCTACAAATTGGATGGAATAATTGGATTCTTAATAGGAAATTGTATCAGTAAGGTGTATTGACAGCAGATACAGGGTTTGGTATGATTAACACAAGTTAGACAAAACTAACCAAGGAGGAATCCAATTGCATGAGCAAGGAAGCCATTGAGATGATTCGGAAGATGGATATGGAACAGGTTGAGAATCAATTTGTTCTACAGTGTGCACCATTGATTGCCGGATTAAAAATGTCCAATTTATTTATCATTCGTAAAAACCATTTGCGGAGATTGTGTGCTCTCCTGCAAAACAGCGGTATCCGTTGCCGTGTCCTTTATTTGGACGGAGACAAACTAACGGTCTTATTGTACAATCCTGCCATGCTCGCGATTTATATGCGGAACAAGCGTGTCACCACAATTTTGATGGAAAATGGCTATGAGCAGTTTGATCTGGAATCCATTCTGCTTGAATTTGGACGCAGATATCGTAGTTATCGTACGGAAAACAAATCATTCCCCCATGAACTGGGACTCCTTTTGGGATATCCGATCGATGACGTGGAAGGATTTATAAAAAACGATGGAAAGAATTGTCTATATACGGGATATTGGAAAGTGTACGCCAATGTTCCGGCCAAAAGAAATCTGTTTCGCCGGTTTGAGTGTGCCAGAGAAGAACTCATGAAACAAATCAGACAAGGGAAAAAGGTGGAACAGGTAATTGCGTGCAAACGCTAATGCAACAATTTTGAACAAAGGGACTGCCATAGAAAATCCCGAAATTAAAAAAGAAGTTCAATTTGTCTCTTGACAAATGAACTTCTTTTTTTGCCCGGCGAATTTATGAATGGTGCGGCAGCGTTGCTATAGAGAAAATCGAAGGATAAAAGGTGATGTTTTTCAGAATTCCCCTCACGTTACAATAAAAGATTTTCGTAATATGGGTTTAAGTCCGTCGGTATGAGGTACCTGTGTTTTAGGTGCCCATACCGCTACGGACTTATTTAGCGGGAGCGCCCATATGAGAAAACTTTTGTTGTAACGTGAGGGAAAGTTGAAAACGCAACACACCTTGCATTTTCCTCTTTTTCCAAGTATAATGACCTCACTTGCAAAGGAAAGGATTGATTTGATGCAAATGATAATTATGATTGCGATGCTTAGTGTTATATTTGGATTGACAGGAACCTATGCATTCTGCAAGTCAGGCAGCATGATTGAATTTTTCGGTGGGAACAAAAAAACGAGAAAAATGAGGATTATCCGGATTTTAATTTCCGTGGCAATTGGCGGATGCAGTGCCATGATGAGCCACACGATTTCTATGGTGATGATTCACCTGATTGTGTTATTCCTCATTTTTGACGTTGTGGCATTTGTCCTGCGTCTTTTTCTGCGCCGCAAAAAAGAGAGCGGAGTATATCAGGTTCTTCACAAAATTTACCGCTGTGGTGTATTGCCGATTGTTATTTTTGTCGCAGTTATGATTTATGGACTTTCAAACATAACAGAGGTGAAACAGACCGATTATTCGCTGGCGACGGTAAAAGAAATTGGAAACTATAAAATTGCACTGCTTACAGATACGCATTTTGATACGATTCAGAGTAAGGATACGGTAAAAGAGGCACTTACCAATTTGCAGAACCAGCATCCTGACTTTTTAGTGCTTGGCGGCGATATTGTCGAGGAAAATACATCGTATGAAAGCATGCAGGAGATTTTTGCTATGGCGGGCAAAGTCAAAACCAAATACGGTGTTTATTATGTGTATGGCAATCATGACAGACAGCCGTATACGACGAATAAAGCCTATACGGAAAAACAACTGGATGAAACAATTGAGAAAAATGGGATTCACATTCTAAAGGATTCATACACCATAATAAATGATGAAATTATTCTGCTTGGAAGAGATGATGCCGGCTGGGGAAATACATCCGGGCGGAAGTCGACGAAAGAAATTCTTCAGAAAATTCCTCAAAAAGACCGCGAGGAAAAATATATTATAGCCGTTGATCATCAGCCAATTGAGGCGGAGGAAAATGCACAGGCAGGAGTTGATTTGGAACTTTCGGGGCACACGCACGCCGGACAGATTTGGCCGATTGGGCACTTTACAGAGATGGCGGGGCAGTTAAACTATGGTCTTTACCAGCGCGGTTCCTGCAAGGTAATTGTATCTTCCGGTGAAGCCGGCTGGGGGTATTCAATGCGTACGCAGGAGCACTGCGAATATGTCATGATAAATTTACAAAAACAGAAGGTGGATTTATTTTGATTTTTCGTGTATAATATACGAGATTAGTGTGAATTAGAACATTTCCAATGGATGACACAGATAGACAAAGGTTGACATTACCGAAAAATGTGGTACTATAGTTGTGAGATTTTTTATTGGATGACTAACTAACCAATGACTAATCAGAAAATAAGAAAGAAAAGAGGTTCGTGTAAGATGGCAAAAATTGATTTGAGCAAGTATGGAATTACTGGTGCAACTGACATTGTTTACAATCCTTCTTATGAGTTGTTATTCGAGGAAGAGACAAAAGCTGGGCTTGAGGGATATGAAGTAGGAAAGGAAACAGAGCTTGGTGCAGTAAACGTTATGACAGGTATTTATACCGGACGTTCTCCTAAAGACAAGTACATTGTTATGGATGAGAATTCCAAAGACACAGTATGGTGGACATCTGATGAATATGCAAACGATAACCATCCGATGACAGAAGAAGCATGGGCTACCGTAAAAGATATTGCAAAGAAAGAGCTTTCGAACAAAAGACTTTTCGTTGTAGATGCTTTCTGTGGAGCGAATGCAGATACCCGTATGGCTGTTCGTTTCATCGTTGAAGTAGCATGGCAGGCACATTTCATTAAGAACATGTTCATCCAGCCTACTGAGGCAGAACTTGAAACTTTTGAGCCGACCTTTATTGTATACAACGCTTCGAAAGCAAAAGTAGAAAACTACAAAGAACTTGGATTGAATTCCGAGACTTGTGTAGCATTCAACATTACAAGCCGTGAGCAGGTTATCATTAATACATGGTACGGCGGTGAGATGAAGAAAGGTATGTTCTCCATGATGAACTACTACCTTCCATTGGACGGAATTGCTTCCATGCACTGCTCCGCAAACACAGATATGGATGGAAAGAACACAGCGATCTTCTTTGGTCTTTCCGGTACTGGTAAAACAACATTGTCTACAGATCCGAAACGTCTCTTGATTGGTGATGACGAGCACGGTTGGGATGACAACGGCGTTTTCAACTTTGAAGGTGGATGTTATGCAAAAGTTATCGACTTGGATGCTGAGTCTGAGCCGGATATCTACAATGCAATCCGCAGAGATGCACTTCTTGAGAACGTAACAGTAGATGCAAACGGAAAAATTGATTTCGCAGATAAGAGTGTAACAGAGAATACACGTGTATCTTATCCAATTGACCATATTGAAAATATTGTACGTCCGATTTCTTCTGCACCGGCAGCACAGAATGTAATCTTCCTTTCTGCTGACGCATTCGGCGTACTTCCTCCGGTATCTATTTTGACACCAGAGCAGACACAGTACTACTTCCTTTCCGGATTTACAGCAAAACTTGCTGGTACTGAGCGTGGAATTACAGAGCCTACTCCTACATTCTCCGCATGTTTCGGACAGGCATTCTTGGAACTGCATCCTACAAAATATGCAGAAGAGCTTGTTAAGAAGATGGAGAAGAGCGGTGCAAAGGCATACCTTGTAAATACAGGATGGAACGGAACCGGCAAACGTATCTCCATTAAAGACACTCGTGGTATCATCGATGCTATCTTAAATGGTGATATTAAAAATGCACCAACAAAGAAAATTCCTTACTTCAACTTCGAAGTTCCTACAGAACTTCCGGGTGTTGATTCCGGTATTTTGGATCCTCGCGATACTTATGCAGATGCTTCTGAGTGGGAAACAAAAGCCAAAGATTTGGCAGACCGCTTCACAAAGAACTTTGTTAAGTATGAAGGAAATGATGCAGGTAAAGCACTTGTAGCAGCAGGTCCTCAGAAATAATTATTATTTTAAATATGAAAAGAGGGTGCCAGGGACAAAAGGATGTTCCTGACATCCTTTTTGATTGGATGGAAGAAGGATGAATAAAGAAACAAATAATCCATTGGGAGTACAGCCGGTAAATCGTTTGCTTTCCCAGTTTGCAATTCCGAGTATAATTTCGATGCTGGTTGGCTCCCTTTACAATATTGTTGACCAGTTTTTTATTGGACAGAGAGTGGGCGAATTGGGAAATGCGGCTACTAACATTGCATTTCCGTTATCCACTTCGTGTCTGGCACTTGCCTTATTAATTGGAATTGGCGGTTCGTCTGCATTTAACCTTGCGATGGGGAGCGGTCATGAGAAAAGAGCGGTAAATATTATGGGAAATGCCGTTGTTTTGCTTGCTGGAAGTGGTCTTGTTTTATCAATCATTACACTTCTGTTTTTGAAGCCGCTTCTTTTGTTCTTTGGTTCGCCAAAGTCAGTTCTTCCCTACGCAATGGAATATACGAAAATTACAGCGTTTGGCTTTCCGTTTTTACTTTTATCAACCGGTGGCGGACATTTGATACGAGCTGATGGCAGACCTCGGATTACGATGCTTTGTAATCTCGTGGGCGCTGTGTTAAACACAATATTAGATGCCTTGTTTGTATTTGGGTTAAACCTTGGTATGTCAGGAGCGGCACTTGCTACGATTATTGGTCAGATAGTGTCAGGAGCTCTGGCAATCGGGTATTTGATGCATGGGAAAACAGTTACGATACGCAGAGAAAATTTGAGAATAAAATGGGAAAATGTAACAAGAATTGCTTCGCTTGGTATGGCACCGTGCAGCAATCAGGTAGCAATGATGGTTGTGCAGATTATTATGAACCAGTCGTTGAAGCATTACGGTTCCCACTCGATTTACGGCGAAAATATTCCGATTGCGTGTGCCGGCATTATTACAAAAGTAAACATGATTTTTATGTCCTTTGTCATTGGACTTTCGCAGGGCTTACAGCCGATTGCAAGTTTTAATTATGGAGCGGGGAAAAAGGGGCGTGTGAAGGAAGCATATATAAAAGCAATTTCCATTGGTGCTGTTTTAGCAGTAATTGCATTTTTTATGTTTCAGTTTTTCCCAAGACAAATTATTTCCATTTTCGGAGATGGTTCCGAACTGTATTATCAGTTTGCAATTCGGTATTTTCATGTCTTTTTGTTTTTTACATTTGTCAATTTTATGCAGCCGATTACGTCGAATTTTTTCACAGCGATTGGCAAACCTAAGGTTGGCAGCTTTTTGGCATTGACAAGGCAGATTCTATTTTTACTGCCGTTAATCCTTTTATTCCCGTTGTTTTTGGGAATTGATGGAATTATGTATGCTGGTCCGGTGGCAGACTGTTTAGCGGCGGTTGTCTGTTTTATTATGGTTTACCGGGAATTGAGAGATTTTAACCAAAAATGAAATGAGAAATAATATCATTGATTTGCTTGAAATTAGGTATAGAAAATGTTAGTATTACATTCAGCAATAGACATTTGCGATTTTTAAGGAGGTAACAAGATGAAAGAGTTCAAAGAATGGGATGGATTTGAAGGAAAAATCTGGAAAGAAGAGATTAATACCAGAGATTTCATTCAGAAGAATTACACCCCATATGATGGAGATGAGAGCTTTTTGGCAGGTCCTACTGATGCAACCAATCAGCTTTGGGGCGAGTTGCAGAAACTTCAGAAAGAAGAGCGTGCCAATAATGGCGTTTTAGATATGGAGACAGAGGTTGTATCTTCTCTGACTGCCTATGGCCCGGGATATATTAAAGAAGAATTGAAAGATTTGGAGAAAATTGTTGGTCTTCAGACAGACAAGCCGTTGAAACGTGCATTTATGCCATACGGTGGTATCAAGATGGCAGAACAGGCATGTACAACTTATGGTTACACACCAAATCCAAAGTTTAATAAAATTTTTAATGAATACCACAAAACACACAATGCTGCTGTTTTTGATGCGTATACACCGGAGATGAAAAAGGCTCGTCACAGCCACATCGTAACCGGTCTTCCGGATACTTACGGACGTGGACGTATCGTCGGCGATTACCGTCGTGTAGCTTTGTATGGTATTGACTTTTTGATCGAGCAGAAACAGAAAGATAAAGCAAACTGTGGATGCGGAACGATGACAGACGATGTAATTCGTCTTCGTGAGGAAATTGCAGAGCAGATTAAAGCATTGCAGGGAATGAAAGAAATGGCTCAGATTTATGGCTATGACATTTCACGTCCGGCAAAAGATGCAAAAGAAGCTGTTCAGTGGCTTTACTTTGGTTATCTGGCTGCTATTAAGACACAGAATGGTGCTGCCATGAGTGTAGGACGTATTTCTACATTCCTCGATATTTATATTGAGCGTGACTTGAAAAAAGGCATCCTGACAGAGACAGAAGCACAGGAATTGATTGACCATATGACAATGAAATTCCGTATGGTTAAATTTGCCCGTATTCCTTCTTACAACCAGTTGTTCTCCGGTGACCCGGTATGGGCAACATTGGAAGTGGCAGGTATCGGTATGGATGGACGTTCCATGGTAACGAAGAATGACTTCCGTTTCCTTCATACATTGGAGAACATGGGACCTTCACCGGAGCCTAACCTTACTGTATTATATTCGTCTGATTTGCCGGAAACATTTAAGAAATATGCTTCTGACATTTCCATTCGTACAAGTTCCATTCAGTATGAGAACGACGATGTGATGAAACCGGTATGGGGCGATGATTACTCCATCTGCTGTTGTGTATCTGCTACACAGACAGGTAAGGAAATGCAGTTCTTCGGAGCAAGAGCAAACCTTGCAAAAGCGCTGTTGTACGCAATCAATGGTGGTGTGGATGAAAAAGAATTTAATCAGGTCGGACCGGCCTACAAACCGATTACGTCCGAATACCTTGACTATGATGAGGTTATGGAAAGTTATGACCGCATGCTTGACTGGCTGGCAGGTCTGTATGTAAATATTTTGAACCTGATTCAGTATATGCATGATAAATATTATTACGAAGCTGCTGAGATGGCTCTTATTGATACCGATGTACGCCGTACATTCGCAACCGGTATCGCAGGATTCTCTCATGTAATTGACTCTTTGAGTGCAATTAAGTACGCAAAAGTTAAGACTGTTCGTAATGAAGATGGTATTGTAGTAGGATTTGAGACAGAGGGAGACTTCCCACGTTACGGTAACGATGATGAGCGTGCCGATGAGATTGGTGTATGGCTTCTTGGTACATTCCTTGATAAGATTAAAAAATATCATACGTACCGTGATTCCGAGCCGACAACATCGATTCTTACCATTACTTCCAATGTGGTATATGGTAAAGCAACCGGTATGATGCCGGATGGAAGAAAAGCATTTACTCCATTTGCACCTGGTGCATCACCAAGTTACGGAGCAGAGCAGAATGGTTTGCTTGCTTCCCTGAACTCCGTTGCTAAACTCCCATATCACTGGGCTTTGGATGGAATTTCCAATACGCAGACGATTAATCCGGACGCATTGGGACATAATGAGGATGAGCGTAAGAACAATTTGGTTCAGGTACTTGACGGATACTTCGATCAGGGAGCACATCACTTGAATGTCAATGTATTTGGAAAAGAAAAATTGTTGGATGCACAGAAACATCCGGAAAAAGAAGAATACGCAAACTTTACGATTCGTGTATCCGGTTATGCCGTTAAATTTATCGACTTGACCGAAGAACAGCAGAACGATGTAATTGCACGTACCTGCCACGGAAGAATGTAAAGTAAAACTTCAAAAAAATCTGGATGCACAGCCGGGAAGTTTGTCCCGGTTGTGCATCTTTTTCAAGTGAAAGAGAGGTAATTATGAAGGGATATGTTCATAGTATTGAGACATTTGGTCTGGTGGATGGACCGGGAGTGAGATATGTACTTTTTGTGCAGGGATGTAAGATGCGCTGTCGGTATTGCCACAATCCGGAGACTTGGAAGATTTGCACAGATGAAGATGAAAAAATGGATGTCGGACTTGGCTGGCAGACGGCGAAAGAGGCATTCGACCGTGCTTACCGTTATCAAAATTACTGGAAAAATAATGGGGGGATTACCGTCAGTGGCGGCGAGCCATTGCTACAGATTGATTTTGTTACAGAACTTTTTAGGTATGCAAAAGAAAAGGGGGTTCACACGACTTTAGATACCAGTGGAAGTATTTATGGAGAAGAACCGGCAACTGTTGAAAAGTTTGAAAAACTGATGGAAGTTACAGACCTTGTAATGTTAGATATCAAGGAAATGGATGAGGAAAAACACAAGAAATTGACAGGTAGAAGCAACAAAAATATTCTTGCGATGGCAGATAAAATGAATGAAATGGGAAAAGAAATGTGGATTCGCCATGTTCTTGTTCCGGGGCTTACTGATGGCAAAGAGGATTTGAAAGCACTTCGAAAAAAACTGGATGATTGGACGAATGTGAGCCGCGTGGAAATTCTACCGTACCACACACTTGGTCTTTTTAAATGGGAAAACCTTGGTATTCCATATTCACTTGAGGGAGTTCCGGTGCCGACCGAGGAACAGGTGAAAGAGGCAGAGGAGATACTGGGCATAAAAAAATAATAGGAAATTCATGGAAAATATGATATAATGAAAGGCAAATTACATGAGGAAAAGAAGGAGTTACAAAAAATGAGTGATTACAAGTTAAATACAAGATGTGTGCAGGGAGGCTATACGCCGGGAAACGGGGAACCAAGACAGATTCCAATTATTCAGTCAACTACATTTAAGTATGATACCAGCGAGGATATGGGAAGATTGTTTGATTTGGAGGCGGAAGGGTATTTTTATACACGTCTTCAGAATCCGACTAATGATATGGTTGCGGCTAAAATTGCAGAACTTGAGGGGGGTACAGCAGCAATGCTTACATCTTCCGGACAGGCTGCCAACTTCTTTGCGCTTTTTAACATTTGCGAAAATGGAAGTCATATTGTTTCTTCCTCCAGCATTTACGGAGGAACCTTTAACTTAATTGAAGTGACAATGAAAAAGATGGGAATTGATGTTACATTTGTTTCTCCGGACTGTACAGAAGAGGAACTGAATGCGGCATTCAAAGATAACACAAGAGCGGTATTTGGCGAGACGATTGCCAATCCGGCACTTACGGTTTTGGACATTGAAAAATTTGCGAGAGCAGCACATGCACACGGGGTACCGCTGATTGTAGATAATACATTCCCGACACCGATTAACTGCCGCCCAATTGAGTGGGGAGCTGATATTGTTACTCATTCGACGACAAAGTACATGGATGGCCACGGTGCAGCAGTAGGCGGTGCAATTGTGGATTCCGGCAAGTTTGACTGGATGGCTCATGCAGATAAATTCCCGGGACTTTGTACACCGGATGAGTCGTATCACGGAATCACGTATGCAGAGAAGTTTGGTAAAGAAGGCGCATTTATTACAAAATGTACCGCACAGTTGATGCGTGATCTTGGTTGTATTCAATCTCCGCAGCATGCCTTTTATTTGAATCTTGGCTTGGAGTCTCTTCACGTAAGAATGCCACGCCACGTGGAAAATGCACAGGCGGTTGCAGAATTCTTGGAAAGTCATGAAAAGGTAGCGCATGTAAGTTACTCCGGTCTTAAAAGTGACCCGTATTATGAATTAGGTCAGAAATATCTGCCAAATGGTGGATGCGGCGTTGTTTCTTTTGAATTAAAAGGTGGCCGTGCGGCGGCAGAAAGTTTTATGAAACGTTTGAAACTGGCAGCAATCGAAACCCATGTTGCAGATGCCAGAACGTGTTGCTTAAATCCGGCAACATCGACACACCGCCAGATGAATGATGAGCAGCTTTTGGCAGCCGGTATTCCGGCAGGACTTGTTCGCATTTCCTGCGGACTTGAAGATAAAGAGGATTTAATTGCTGATTTAAAACAGGCGTTAGAGGATTAAATTGACATAAAAAGCCAGCAAAGATGCTGGCTTTTTACATTTTTAGCGAAAAAAGAGAAGCGTATTTTTTTGGGGTGAATCCGGTTAGTATTTTAAATGTAGTAATGAAATGATTGTATATGGTGGTTCCGGTTTGCTCTTTGAAAATATGGCATAAGTGATATTTGCTCAACGACAAGGCATCGGAAAGTGAGGTGAGCGAAATCTCTTCCTGCAAATGTGTTCTGATGTATTCCATAATTTCTTTTACAATCGGTTCGCTCTGTAATGTTTGAGCAGAAACGGAAGAACAAAAAAGGTTATTGACGAAAAAAGTAATTGAATCAAATAAGTATCAACAAGCAAATGATATCCTGCCTGTTTTTTCTGCATAGCGTGCGCCATTGACTGAAATTGCCCGGTAAAATACATCTGTTCGTTTTCTGCTAGAAAAATCACCTACATAATTTTGTTTGGATGAAATCAAGTTAAATGTGATTTCGTCAGAATATTCTTGTGTCATTTTATATTCTCCTTTAAATAGCAATATTACAAAGTTTTTTAACAATATACCGAAAGTCTTTTTGTATATTTTGAATTATAAAAGAAAATACAAGCAGACTGGCAGTATGTTAGGCAGTTTCATGGCATGGAAAATGGCAAATGGGTTCATATGATGGATTCAGCACATACCGGATTTCGTAACTGGGATGATAATGACTGGACATATCCTCAGATAAGAATGGTAAATCCGATTCCACGAGGGAAAATCGTAGTTAGTTTCCGGGGAAATTCTGCGCTGGAAAGAACAGGTATGTTCATGGAAAATGAGGGCTGTATTTGTATGGATGCCAGCCATTTTACGAAGAAAGCAGGTGTTAAAGGCGGCAGCTTTGAGGTGATAAAACGACTGGGGCGTACATCAGATGCCATTAAATCTTTTCCGGTTACAAAAAACTGGGAGAAAGAAAAAAATAGACCCTATGTGGAATATGATTTTTATTCCGAGGAGGGAGGAGAATATGAACTGCATTTGTATTTGGCACCACTGGAAAGTTATTTTTCAGTGTAAATAAATAGGAAATTATACCAAATTGACGAAAGCAAAAATGAGTGGTACTATTTTCGTATCAAAATAAAAGATTTAACGGAGGATTAAGTAATGGAGGAACGATTAAAGTGCCAGCTTGATTTTGCTTTGGAAATTGACAAAGAAAAAAATATTTTCAGACAGACTCACCTTTCCGGGCACGGACGCAACGAAAATGATGCGGAGCATGCCTGGCATATGGCGATTATGGCGTATCTTTTAAAAGAGTATGCGAACGAACCGGTTGATATTGCGAAAGTAATGCTTATGTGTCTGATTCACGATATTGTCGAAATTGATGCGGGGGATACCTATGCGTATGATGAGGAAGCGTTAAAGACGCAGAAAGTCCGTGAAGATGCAGCGAAAGAACGAATTTTTTCTATTTTGCCGGAGGAGCAAAAAGAAGAGTTTATGGCACTTTTCGACGAATTTGAAGAGTTTGCCACGCCGGAGTCGAAGTTTGCCCATGCGATGGATAATTTGCAGCCACTTATGTTAAATAACAGCAACGATGGTGGAGACTGGCGAAGGCATGAGGTCTGCGCAGAGCAGGTGTACGGCAGACAAAATAAAACACGCCTTGGTTCGGAGAAACTATATGAAATTACGAAACAGATTATCGAAGAAAATATTGAGAAGGGAAATATCAAACGCTGATGTTTTTTGCTAAAGTCTGTTGACTTTGGAAGTGAGGAAACAGCAAGTTGCTTTTCTAAATGCTAATATGCTGATATGATATTAGTATTGGAGGTGAAAACAATGGAAACAAAAAATGTGATATTAGAACTTCGTACGAAAAAGGGATTATCTCAGGATGAATTAGCTGAGAAGGTAATGGTTACAAGACAGGCAGTTTCACGCTGGGAAAATGGTGAAACTGTCCCCAATACAGAAACGCTAAAGCTTTTATCAAAGGAATTCAATGTTACAATTAATACGCTTTTAGGTGCTCCCAGACAACTGATTTGTCAGTGCTGCGGAATGCCTTTGGAAGATGAAATTGTTAGTCATGATAGGGATGGCTCTTTGAATGAGAATTACTGTAAGTGGTGTTATGCCGATGGAACTTATACCTACAGCAATATGGACGATTTGATTGATGTGTGTGTAAAGCATATGATAAATCAAGGCTTTACAGAAGAACAGGCGCGTGCTCATATGAAAGCAACTCTTCCGACATTGGATTATTGGAAGAAGTATGAACAGCTTAGCGATGATGGGCAGTTTGAAATGTTTAAGGAACAGCTGATAAAAGAAATTAATGAACTTCCTATTGAAGGAATGCCAAAGGTTGAAAAACTGAATGCATTGGTTGGGGCCTATGTGAATTTGGCGTATCCATTACCAAGTGGTGTAAGCGTAAAGTTCTTAAACGACCAGACAACATATTTGGGAAATCAGTTAGAATCCGAATTCGGTGATGACAGATGTTATGGTGTCTTAGCGAATATGGATTTTATAATGATTTGCACATATGAGGCAGAAGGAAAAAATCCAGAGCTGATTCTTTATAAGAAAAGATAAGTATTTATAGCTAGCTGTGTTATTGAAAAAGAAAATGATGCTAATTTGTTGACTGGATTTGAAAAAGTTACAAATGCAGTCAACCATTTTCTGGGTAAGCGTTGACCGTAAAAAGAGTTTTAATTAAATAGGTCATAAAAATAATGAAAATAAATGACTGTTTTTGTGATAATGTTAATTTCAGTCAACAAATAAATTGAAAAGGTTGACCTAATTGAGGAAAAAACGATAATAGGTCATATAAAAATTGAAATATGGATGACTGTAAATGGATTTTTTTGAAATTAGGTCAACAGCATAACCGGATGAAAGGAAAGAATATGGCGAACTTAATTATAGTATGTGGACCGCAGGCAGTTGGAAAAATGACGGTAGCAGAGAGTCTGAGAGATAAACTGAAATACAACATGATGATGAATCATGACAGTATTGAAATATCAGATAAGATATTTGGATTTGCTACACCTGCACAGAAGGAATTTAATTATTATATTAGAGAAAAAGCATTTCAGCTGGCAGTTAAACATAATGTGGATATGATATTTACTTATGTTGCCGCGTTTGAATTACAGAAAGAAATTGATTATCTAAAAAATTTGGAAAACCAATTTGTAAAAAGCGGTGGAAAATTTTATTTTGTGGAGCTTAGTGCAGATTTAGAGACTCGTTTAGAGCGCAATCTGACACCGCACAGAATGGAAAGAAAGGCATCCAAACGTGATGTAAAATGGAGTAGAGAGAATTTACTTAGGGATGCACAAAGACATCAACTGAATACGAAAGATGGAGAAATCTTATTTGATAATCATATAAAAATTGATAACACAAATCTTTCGCCAGATGAAGTAGCAGATATGGTGATTGAGAGATATCACATTGCTGCAAATGAAAAAGACGAAAAGGAGTATCGTTACGGAATATGAAAATATACGAAGTTTCCGAAAGAACAACTAAATTGTTGACAAATATTATAAAAGTTTGGGAGCAGTCGGTTCGTGCAACGCATCTTTTTCTTTCCCCAAAGGAAAGAGGATAGGTATTTATAGTAGCTGACCGTGTTGCGGGAAAAAGAAAATGATGCTAATTTGTTGACTGGATTTGAAAAAGTTACAAATGCAGTCAACCATTTTCTGGGTAAGCGTTGACCGTAAAAAGAGTTTTAATTAAATAGGTCATAAAAATAATGAAAATAAATGACTGTTTTTGTGATAATGTTAATTTCAGCCAACAAATAAATTGAAAAGGTTGACCTAAATAAGAAAAAAACGAAAACAGGTCAAATAAAAACGTAAATAGGGATGACTGTAAATGGAGTTTTTTGAAATCAGGTCAACAGGAAGATTGTTATTGTAGAAAAATTTATATGTATGATGATATTCGGAATTTTGAAATAAAAATATCGATGGATAATAGATGTTTGACATAATTCTAGTTTGATGTTAATATAGTGATAGAAAAAGTGCTACCGATAGACGGTTAGCCTGATTATTTTTTTAGTGCAAAATGATCGCTAAGTTTCTCAGGACTGGGCGGTCATTTTTGTGTTTTATCATTGCTCTTAGAACCAACGGTATAACCAAGAGCAAAGCATGTAATACATAAGCTGATGATGGTTATAAACAATTCCGTTGTAAGCATAAGCACAAATCCTCCTCATGAGATTTCCATAAAGGATTTCTATGTAAACGCAGGCTAATACTCCTGCGACGAAGGCGAACCGCCTACCGAATAGGGTAGCACTAATGATAGTTTAACACACATGTGTATAGTAATCAACAATTACTTTTTTATACACCTTATTATTTGATACAAAACTGAGTTTGAAATGATGGGTTTGTGACAATTGTTCGTTGCCGGTTCCTTTGGCTTCCAGTAATTCCGCAGAAAAACTTTGTGACTCGTGGGTTTGAGTGCGTCGGTATGCAGCACTGGTAGTTTCAGTGCCCATACCGCTACGCACTCAACAAACGGGAGTGCCCACGAGACGCAAAATTTTTCTGCGGAATTACGGAAAACAAAAAAGTGCTAACGAACAATTGACACAAACTACTCAACAAAAATATCGACCTTCCCCCCTTTTTATGTTATAATAACTCATTATGACTTAGGAAGGGGGCTTTTTGCATATGAACAAAGACAAGAAAAATGTTTGTATCGGGTTGTTAGCGCATGTAGATGCAGGAAAAACAACGTTGTCAGAAGCCCTTTTATATCAGGCGGGAGTGTTGAAAAATCCGGGACGTGTGGACAAGGGGGATGCCTACTTAGATACATTTGCGATGGAAAAAGAGAGAGGAATCACGATTTTTTCCAAGCAGGCAGTTTTTTCGTGGGAGGATATGCAGGTGACGTTGTTGGATACGCCGGGGCATATCGATTTTTCGGCGGAGATGGAGAGGACATTACAGGTTCTTGATTATGCCGTGTTAGTAATTAGCGGACCGGATGGGGTGCAGGGACACACACAGACACTGTGGAAACTTTTGGAAAAATATCAGATTCCGGTTTTTATTTTTGTAAATAAAATGGATCAGCCGGGAACGGAAAAAGAATTTATTTTAGGAGAACTTCAGGCAAAACTAAATTCTTCGGTGACAGATTTTTCAGAATTACAAAGTGAAGAATTTTATGAGCAGGTTTCTCTTTGCGAAGAAGAAATGCTGAATCAGTATTTAGAACAGGGAGAAGTGGAAGTTTCGCAGATCGCAGAAAAAATCAGCGAGAGAAAGATTTTTCCTTGTGTGTTTGGTTCGGCACTGCGGATGGAAGGCGTTAAGCATTTACTGGAGGTAATGCAGACATTCCTTTTGGAGCCATCTTACGATGAGGTGTTTGGGGCAAAAGTGTTTAAAATAATGCGCGATGATAAGGGAGCCAGACTTACTTATGTTAAAGTGACCGGAGGGCAGTTAAAACCACGTATGGAACTGTCCGATAAAAAAGGTGAGTGGACAGAAAAAATTAATCAAATCCGTGTGTACTCCGGAAGCCGTTTTGAGACTGTGGCACAAGCAGTTCCGGGTATGATTTGTGCACTGACGGGGCTTACAAAGACGTATCCCGGTGAGGGACTTGGAGCAGAGTTTGACAGCGGCGCACCGGTATTGGAGCCGGTATTGACTTACCGCATTTTATTTCCGGATGGAGAAGAGCCGGCAAAAATGCTTCCAAAACTTCGTGAGATTGAGGAAGAGGAACCGGCACTTCACATTGTCTGGAATGAAGAATTACAGGAAATTCACGCGCAGGTGATGGGAGAAGTGCAGATTGAAATTATTAAGCGGTGGATTTTGGAGCGGTATGGTGTTTGTGTCACATTTGGAACCGGCAACATTGTTTACAAAGAGACGATTTGCGAGCCGGTCGAGGGTGTCGGTCATTATGAGCCATTACGGCACTATGCGGAAGTTCACTTGTGGATGGAGCCGCTTGCCGTGGGGAGCGGTGTTCAGATTTCGACAGACTGCAGTGAAGATAAGTTGGACAAAAACTGGCAGCGGCTGATTTTGACGCATTTGGCAGAAAAAGAACATAAAGGTGTGCTTACGGGAGCCGGACTTACCGATGTAAAACTTACATTAATTGCCGGCAGAGCGCATAATAAACATACCGAGGGCGGAGATTTCCGTGAGGCGACTTATCGTGCCGTGCGTCAGGGACTGATGCAGACAAAATCGGTTTTGTTAGAGCCATATTATGAATACCGACTTATTGTGCCGGAAACGTCAATTGGACGGGCGATGACAGATATTGAGCGCATGGCGGGGAGTTTTACCCTGCAGCAGAATTTACCGCAGACAAATGGCGAATGTGCACAACCGATGGCAGTTCTTACCGGAGAAGCTCCTGTCAGTACCATGCGGGATTATACGCAGGAAGTCACCGCCTACACAAAAGGACATGGACAGTTGTTTTGCTCGCTTTTAGGATATCGTCCGTGCCACAATGCAGATGAAGTAATTGCCGCAAAACAATACGATGCTGACCATGATGTGAAAAATCCGAGTGGTTCGGTATTCTGTGCACATGGTGCCGGATTTTTTGTTCCATGGAATCAGGTGTTTGACTATATGCATATTGACACGTCAAAACGAGCAAACAGAGATTCTTCTGAAATGGAAAATGACGTGACAGAGAAAAAAGAGCCAAAAAAGCAGGAAGAAGAATGGCTGGATGTATCAGAGATTGATTCCATTTTAGAAAGAAGTTCTTTTGCCAATCGTAAGCAGGGGGTTGTTTCACACAAAGGAATTTCTGCAAAGCGGGTAAGTTCTGTCAAAGAAAAGCCGGTTGGTTTGTCAAAGCCAAGAAAAAAACAGATGCCGGATGTTAATTACCTGCTGGTTGATGGGTATAATATTATCTTTGCATGGGAAGAATTGAAAGTGCTGGCGCAAACCGACATTGCGGCGGCAAGAGGAAAGCTGATGGATATCCTGTGTAATTATCAGGGTTTTCATAAATGTGAGTTGATTTTAGTGTTTGATGCATACCGTGTGGTAAATCACAAGACAGAAATTTTGGATTATCATAACATTCATGTGGTTTACACAAAAGAGGCGGAAACGGCAGACCAGTACATTGAAAAGTTTGCTCACGAAAATGGTAAAAAATATCGTATCACCGTTGCGACATCCGATGGGTTGGAGCAGATTATCATTCGCGGAGCCGGGTGCAGGCTTTTGTCTGCCAGAGATTTTGAGGCGGATGTGAAACGCTCAGAGCAGGCGATACGGGAAATTTTAAAAGATCAATAAGAATTGGAGGAATGACAAATGGCAGCAATTGAAATAACGAAGGAAAATTATGAAGCAGAAGTATTACAGTCGGACAAACCGGTACTGTTAGATTTTTGGGCATCCTGGTGTGGACCATGCCAGATGGTATCACCGGTAATTGAGCAGATTGGAGAGGAAAATGATTCGATCCGCGTCGGTAAAGTAAATGTGGATGAACAGGGTGAACTTACGATGCAGTTTCGTGTCGTGTCGATTCCGACATTGGTTGTTATGAAGGGTGGAGAAGAGGTAAACCGAATTGTTGGGGCTGCCTCGAAAAGCGAAATTTTAGCAATGCTGTAAAAGCAAAAGAAGGGGGAGTAAAAAATGACAGCGAAAAAGAAACGATTGCTTTTCATGGTGCTTGGCGTCTGTTTGTGTGTACTGCTTGCCGTGGTTATCGGTGATTTTGCAATTTTAGAAAACCGTAAAGAAAATGTAGAAAAACTGAACCAGTTTACTGGAATATGGACAGACAAGGATAAGCATTTTTCAATGGAAGTCCGGCGTGTAACTGCAGATGCAATCTTTTTTTCCTTAGATGAAAACAGGAATCGATTGTTTGCCGGGCGCGCAATCGGGGACGAAACATATGAATTTACATACAATTCAACAGGAAATGAGTATTTGATGGCAATTCGTCCGGGTATGAACAAAAAAATGACGATTCAGTTATTGGACAAAAAGATAAAAGTGAATTTCCCAGGAGGCGACAATAATAGGCAGAGACCGTCACAATTTAATGGATGCCTGACAAACAAAACCTCTTTAGCCGAACAAAAAGCATATTCACTTTCTTCTTATCTGGGAACAAAAAACAAACCGGCAGAAGAATTAGAAAGATATTGTTCATTTGATCGTTTAGAGGATGGCATGATTTGGCGTGTGCATACGCTGTTAGACCAAAGTGTTGAATATTATACGACAAGTCAGTTCGGTATCAATATGAACTCCACGCTTGCGGAATGCAAACAGACATTAGGAGAACTAACGAGCGAAGAAACGCTTAACTGGAATGGGATCAGCCGCCGGTTTGAAAATGATAACTACATCAGCACGATTATTACGAATGAATTTGGTGTCATTGTTGAAATGGACTGTCAGTTAAAGAATCTTCCAAATGCAAAACGAGAAGGCGAATTTTTTGTGAAAGGAAATACAGCGTATCGTTTTGCAGGAAACTATACGGGGAAAAAGAAAATTGTGCTGCCAAAAGGGTGCAGCCGGATTGCTTCACATGCGTTTGATGCAGGAGAGTATGGATATTCGCTAAGCCAAAAGCGAAAAAATACAAGAAGCATTACCATCCCGAAAGATGTTTTTGTGGAAGAAAATGCTTTTGCAAACTGCGGTTCTCTTAAAATTGAAATCGGAAGCGGAACGAAGAGAATTACCAAAGGGGCATATGCCAATATAGTTTCAAAAAAAAGCATATCGAAAAAACCGCAGTGGGTTGAAGTAACTCTTCCATCTTCGCTTGAGGCTGTAGAGGAAAATGCATTTGCTATGCTGAAACCGACAGAGAGTTTGACGGCATACTGGGAGATTTATAACTTTGATGAAACAGAAATACCGGTAAAAATTGATTTTCATCATGTGTTAAACAGCCCTCATTTTACCTATTTGGGAGACAATGCATTTGGGGGGATTATGTTAAAAAGTCTGCCGTCATGTCTTACTTATTTGGGTAAAAATTATACGTTGAGCTCTGGAATTGAAGAGGATAATTATATCGAATCGGAAAAATTGATTTTACCGAGTTCCTTGAAAAAGATTTCATCGAATAGTATTTTTCTGTTTGAGTACACCTATAAGGTGTATTTACCGAAACAATTGGAAATTATTGAGGATAATGCGTTTATCGCCGGTGATGTAGAACAATATAAGATATCCCCAAAGGCATCAAACTTTATCCAGGAAAAAAGTATGGGAAAATGGATTCGCTCGAAAGACGGCTCTATTCTTTATGCAACTGATTACGTAAAATATTATGAAATACCTGAGAAAAGCCGGCAAAAGGCAGATGCCAAAGGTGGTTTGCTAAATAAGTACTATAAGAGAAAGAAATCGGATGTTACTGTAAATGTACCGGAGGGAATTAAAGAAATTCGTGAGATGGCAAATTTAGACTCATATTACAAAGTGTTTTTGCCAAAAACTCTTCAAAAAGTGAACGTGAGAGGAATTTTTTCATCGTATGGCAGCCAGAGGGTATTTCTGGGAAACCATGTGCCGGAATTTACAGGGACAATAGATATTAATGAGGTCGAAAAATTTCAAATTCGTGTAAAAAGAGGACTGAAACAAAAAATGTATGAGGCACTGAAAGGTCATTTGATTATGCCAGAAGAATCAAGAGATTTGAGAAAATATATTACAACTTTTTGACAAAACAAAGAATTAAACTATAATAAAATGTTGGGGGATAATCAAATTTTGAATTTTAGACCCTGGGCAGTATAAGATAGAATGGAGGAAAAAAGAAATGAAACAATTGGTAAAGGGAATTGTCTTTGCGGCAGCAGCACTTATGCTTATGCAGGCACCGCAGGCACAGGCAAAGGTAAAAGTAAAAAAGGTAACGGTAAAGAGTAATTATGGAAGTAGTGTCCATGTCGCAGTTGGAAAAAAAGTGAAACTTACAACGACTGTGAAAGTATCACCGAATAAGTCGGCAAATAAAAAAGTTTCCTATAAATCTTCCAATAAAAAGATTGCAACGGTTTCATCATCCGGATATGTGAAAGGAATCAAAACCGGAAAATGTAAAATTACCGTGACATCCAAAAAGAATAAAAAGAAGAAAGCTAAAATTACGGTAACGGTCGTAAAAAAAGTAACATCCGTTGCGATTGAAAAGCCGAAAAATCAGTTATATGTAGGAAACAGTCTGACTTTGAAAGCGACAGTAAAACCGGCAAGTGGAAGCTATAAAAAGGTAACTTGGTCATCTTCGGACAAAAAGATTGCGACAGTTACAAAAGCTGGTGTGGTAAAAGGAATCAAAGCGGGAAATGTCACAATCAAAGCAACTTCTGTGGAGGGAAGCAAAAAAAAAGCAAGTTTGAAAATGACTGTGATGGCAACCAACAGTGTCGGTATTGCCTCTGTGGAGGTGCTTAGCAACGATGTTGTCCGGGTATCTCTGGATAAAGCGAAGGCATTGACAAACAAACAATTCAAAATAGAAGGAAAGCGCTATTCTTATGGAACATATAACCGCACCTATTCTGTGTCAAATATTCGCAACTATGATAATCGTACCTATGATATTAAGCTGACGGATGATTATAGTGTAGAAAAGGATTCCTATGTCCGCGTCACAATCTCGGATTTGCCGGGTAATGGTGTAAAAACGATGGAAGCACAGGCACTGTTTACCAAATTAAGCGAGCCAAAAGAAGAAAAATGGCTTGGAGTCGTTGGTGATGAGTGGAATAAAACAGTGGATTTAAGCGAGTATGGCTGTGGAAATCTTTCCTATCAGATTACGGGCGAGATTCCGGGAATTACCCGCAAAATTAAAAATAATGAAATCATATTCTCCGGCACATTGACAACTGTGACCGTGGGAACGGATATTACCATTAAGGCAACCGATGAAATGGGAACGAAGTTCACAAAAGTGATTCATGTGTATGTTGGAAACGAATCTGCTATTGTGGCGAAAGCAGAGGATATGACGGTTGTGACCGGCACCCAGTTAGATGCAGTTCCATTTCTTGAGGTCCTTGGCGGCAGCGGTTCTTATAACTATTCTGCAATTTCTCTGCCGGCAGGTTTGAAGATGGATGCGGAAACCGGAACACTTAGTGGTAAAGTGTCCGGTGTTGGCGAATACCGTGTGCAGATTACGGTAAGTGATGAGAAAAATACAAACCGCATGGTTGAAATATCTGCTCTTATCCGGGTGGTTGACCAAAGAAGAGTTGCCGGTCTTGTAGCAGATGAGAAAGGAGCGCCAGTAGAAGGTGTTTCTATCGTCTGCGAGAATTTGACGGATGGCAGCATTTTTACTTCGACAACGGATGAAAAAGGAAATTATGTTGTAAATGTCGGCGAGGGAACCTATCAGATTATAGCTTCGCTTGGCGAAAGAAAAGATGCCGTATACCGGTTTACAATTGGTTCCGGCGGAAGAGAACTTAATTTTACATTATAATAAATTGTAGTAGAAAGGAATTATTTTATGCTTGCAAAAATCGTAAGAGAATGTTATGGCAAAGAAATCAGTGAATGCAGAAAGGAAGAACTTTATCATGCACTGCTTACGCTGGTGCAGAAAAAGGCAGGGGAAAAGGAAGAGAATACAGGAAAGAAGAAACTGTATTACATATCAGCAGAGTTTTTGATTGGAAAACTGCTCAGTAATAACCTGATTAATCTTGGCATTTACGAGGAAGTAAAAAAAGAACTTTCCGATGCCGGTAAAAGTCTTACAGATTTAGAAGAATACGAGCCGGAGCCATCACTTGGCAACGGTGGTTTAGGAAGACTGGCAGCCTGCTTTTTAGATTCCATTGCGACGCTTTCTCTGCTGGGTGATGGTGTCGGATTAAATTATCACTACGGTCTGTTCCGTCAGGAATTTAAGAACAGAAAACAGATGGAAGAGCCAAATCCATGGATGAATAAGGACAGCTGGCTGATTCGCAGTGACAAATCTTTTACGGTTTCTTTTGGCGGTTTCGATGTGAAAGCATCGTTGTATGATATTTTGGTGACCGGCTACGAGAGCCGGACGAACCGCCTTCACTTGTTTGATTTGGATTCTGTGGATGAAACGATTGTTCATGATGGAATTGAATTTGACAAGGAAGACATACGAAAAAATCTGACCTTATTTTTGTATCCGGATGATTCTGATGACAAAGGCCGTCTTTTGCGCGTGTACCAGCAGTATTTTATGGTAAGCTGCGGCGCACAGCTGATTCTTTTGGAAGCAAAGGACAGAGGCTGTAATCTGCATGACCTTGCTGACTATGCGGCAATTCAGATTAACGACACGCATCCATCCATGGTGATTCCGGAATTGATTCGTCTTTTGATGAAAGAGGGAATCCCATTTGATGAAGCAGCAGAAATTGTAACAAATACCTGCGCCTACACGAATCATACGATTTTGGCAGAGGCATTGGAAAAATGGCCAATGTCGTTTATCGAAGAAGTGGCACCGGCGATTGTTCCGATTATTCAGAAATTAAATGAGAAGATAAACGCACAGTATCACGATGAAAAAGTAGCAATTATTGATGGAGAGAATCGTGTTCATATGGCACATATGGATATTCATTTTTCGCACAGTGTCAACGGCGTTGCCTATCTGCATACAGAGATTTTGAAAAATACGGAACTGCATAATTTTTATACTCTGTATCCGGAAAAATTTAATAACAAAACCAACGGTATTACATTCCGCCGCTGGCTGCTTCACGCAAATCCACTGCTTTCTTCATTCTTATCGGAAACGATTGGAGAGGAATACAAGAAAGATGCGGAAAAATTAAATGTACTTTTTGATTATCGTGATGACAAAGCGGTCTGCCGGAAATTATTAGAAATTAAAGACGCAAATAAAAAAGCACTTGCTTCTTATTTGAAACAGACACAGGGAATCAAATTGTTAGACAATGCGATTTATGATATCCAGATTAAGAGACTGCATGAGTACAAGAGACAGCAGTTAAATGCGTTGTATGCAATTCACAAATATTTGGAAATTAAGGCAGGTAAGATTCCGAAACGTCCGATTGTTCTTTTGTTTGGCGCAAAGGCAGCACCGGCGTACGTTATTGCCAAAGATATTATTCATTTGATTTTGTGCTTGCAGAGTCTGATTGAAAAAGACCGTAAGGTGAGAAAACATCTGCAGGTTGTTATGGTAGAAAACTACAACGTCACAAAGGCTGAAAAACTGATTCCGGCATGTGATATTTCGGAGCAGATTTCGCTTGCCTCGAAAGAAGCAAGTGGTACCGGCAACATGAAGTTTATGTTAAATGGTGCAATTACTTTGGGAACCGAGGATGGTGCCAATGTGGAAATTCATGAGCTTGTCGGCGATGATAACATTTATGTTTTCGGAGAGGACAGTGATACGGTAATTGCCCGCTATGAGCGTGGAGATTACTGCTCAAAAGATTATTATGAAAAAGATTCGGAGTTAAAAGAAGCCGTTGATTTTATTGTCAGCAAGAAAATGCAGAAACTTGGTGACAAGACGATGCTTACAAGACTTTATAACGAGTTATTGAATAAAGACTGGTTTATGACATTCCCGGATTACAGAGCGTATGTGGCAGCCAAAGAAAAAGCCTATGCGGATTATGAAAACAGGGAAGAATGGGCAAAGAAAATGCTTGTCAACATTTCAAAAGCAGGTTTCTTTTCCTCTGACCGCACGATTTCGCAATACAATGATGAAATCTGGCACCTGTCAGAAGGTACTAAGTAAGGAAGGAATATTTAAATAACCCCATCCCTGGCGTGTGTGGGGGAGAGAAAGATCCGTGCTGGAGTTTTTCAGCCGGATTTTTGTCTCTCTTGGGCTCATGGAAGGATATTTACTTAAAAGCAGGGCAATGGCACCGCTCACAATTGGTGTGGACATGGAGGTGCCGCTTTTCTTTGAGTAGAAAGAGCCGTTTGTTTTGTCGGGAGGGCAGCAACTGATAATATGAGAACCGGGCGCAACGACGTCCGGTTTTTTGATGCAGGAAAACGTAGGACCTGCGCCGGATTGAGAGGAAGGAATTACATCGGTTCTTTCGGCAAAATCATACGAGCCAACGGTGATAATTTTTCGGGAGTTTCCGGGTGCACTAATAGTCTGTGGGTCAGGTCCCTGATTGCCGGCCGCAGCAACCACGATAATACCGGCATCCCAAAGCTGATTAACTTTGCGGACAAAAGCACTGTCTTCGGGATAGGCATGCCGGTCATTGGTGCCAATGGAAATATTTACAATGCGGATTTTTAAGCGCTCCTGATTTTTAAGAATCCACTGAAGCCCATTCATGATGTCATGAATGGTGCCGTTGCCCTTACTGTTTAACACTTTAACCCCAATTAGATTTGCTTGCGGTGCGATGCCTTTGTATTTTCCATGAGAAAAGGTTCCTGCTCCGGCGGCAATCCCTGCAACGTGGCTTCCGTGGCCGTTGTCGTCATAAGGCGCAGGCTTTTGATAGAGAGCATCGTACCATCCGGTGATGCGTGAGCGGTAATCCGGATGCGGAAAAAGCCCGGTGTCAACAATCGCAATCCCGATGCCCTTTCCTAAAATTCCTTGTTTATGCACTGCTTCTGAAAAAACCGCTTTACAAACTCGATTCATCTGCTGACTTCCCCCGTAACTGTATATTGGTAATATATGCATTTTGTGACGAATCGTGTCAATTCAAAAATTTTTCAAATAAATGGTTGACCGTTGGTCATTTTTGTGTTACACTGCATATAGTTAAAGTGACTGATGGTCATTTTTGAAATTATTTATCAAAAAGTAGGAGGCGTACACGATGGTAATTAAGTTTGGTAAATGGCTTACCAGACACAAAGCAGTTGTCCTGATTATCGCATTTTTATTGTTAATCCCTGCGACAATTGGTTATGTGTCAACGCGAATTAACTATGACTTGTTAAGTTATCTTCCGAATTCCCTTGAGACAGTATCCGGACAGGATACGATGGTAGATGAATTCGGGATGGGAGCCTTTTCTATGATTGTCGTAGAAGACATGGAGAAGAAGGACATTGTGGCTCTCAAAGAAAAATTGAAAAAAGTGAATCATGTGGAGGATGTTATCTGGTATGATGACGCAATGGATATTACAGTTCCGACAGAGATGCTCCCGGATAAACTTAGAGAGGGCTTGTTTAATGGGAACGCAACGATGATGATTGCCCTGTTTGACAATACAACATCGGCAGATTCAACGATGGATGCGATTACCGAAATGCGTGGTATTGTAAAGAAACAGGCATTTATTAGTGGTATGAGCGGTGTCGTTACCGATATTAAAAATCTGGCGATGGCAGAGATGCCGATTTATGTTGTTGTAGCAGCGGTGCTTTCGCTTCTCATTTTGTTACTAACGATGGATTCCCTGGTAACACCATTTATCTTTTTGCTTGGTATCGGTATGGCGATTGTTTATAACATGGGAACGAATATGGTATTTGGAGAAATTTCCTATATTACTCAGGCGCTGACAGCGATTTTACAGCTTGGTGTAACGATGGATTATTCCATTTTCCTTTTGGAAAGTTATGAAGCCAATAAAGTCAGGTATGACGGGGATAAAAACCGTGCAATGGCACATGCGATTTCCAATACATTTACTTCCGTTACCAGTAGTTCGGTAACAACGATTGCCGGATTTGCTGCACTTTGTTTCATGACCTTTAAATTAGGTATGGACTTAGGTCTTGTTATGGCAAAAGGTGTTATCATCGGCGTTATCGTATGTTTGACTGTTTTGCCGGCATTGATTCTATGCTTTGATAAAGCAATCGATAAAACCACCCATAAGAATCTAATTCCAAATCTGGATGGTTTGTCGAAAAAGATTGTAAAGAGATGGCCGGTTGTCTTAGTATTATTTTTAGTTTTACTGGGACCTGCGATGTACGGAAACAGCAATTACGAAATTTACTATGATATTGCAGGGGCACTTCCACAGTCACTGGATTCTGCCGTTGCAAATAAAAAACTCGAAGAGAAATTTAATATGAACAGCACCCATATCGTATTGATGAAAAATGGTATGGCATCCAAAGAAAAGAGTGAAATGTTAAAGAAAATTGAGGATGTGAAAGGTGTTAAATGGGCACTCGGAATTGATTCCTTTAAGGGGGTCAGCATTCCAAGCAGTATGATTCCGAAGAAACTGGAATCTAAACTAAAGAGTGATAACTATGAGATTGCCTTTGTCTGCTCCGACTATAAAGCAGCAACAGACGAGGTAAATTCACAGATTGCTGATATAAATAAGATTGTTAAGAAATACAGCAAAGATTCGATGGTAATTGGTGAGGCACCATTGACGAAGGATTTGCAGGATGTAACCGATATCGACTTAGTAAATGTAAACTATGTTTCGGTTGCTGCGATATTCCTTATAATTCTCATTACCTTTAAGTCTATTTTGATTCCGGTCATTTTGGTTATGGTAATTGAGTTTGCGATATTCTTAAATATGTCAGTGCCATTTTATACACACGAGTCGCTGCCGTTTGTGGCAAGTATCGTAATTGGTACGATTCAGCTCGGTGCGACTGTAGATTACGCAATTTTGATGACGAGCCGTTATCATAAAGAGCGTGTGGTACGAAGAAAGAGTAAGAAGGAAGCAATCGATATTGCACATAAAACTTCAATTAAGTCCATTATGATAAGTGGTATGTGTTTGTTTGCTTCAACATTTGGCGTAACGATGTCGTCAAGTATTGATATGATTAAGTCAATTTGTACGTTGTTGTCCCGAGGGGCAGTAATTAGTACAATCGTTGTTATTCTTGTTCTGCCGGCGATGCTGACAGTGTTTGATAAATGGATTTGCAAGACCACATGGGATATGCGGAAAATCGATTATTAGTTTGGAGGGACGATGACTATGAATAAGAAATTGAAAAAAACTTTACAATGTACAATGTGTGCTGTGCTTAGTTTTGGTATGGTAGTGTGCAACAGCTCCTTTGTAGAAGCGAAAAAAATCAAAAAACAGGAATCTGTTTATGTCAACGCGGCAGCAGATGGTTCGGTATCCAAGATTACCGTATCGGACTGGCTGAAGGGTGCAAATGAAACAACCGGAACCATTAATGATATTTCCGATTTGAAAAACATCTCGAATGTCAAAGGAGATGAGACGTTCAAACAGAATGGTAAGGACGTTGACTGGAGCGGCGCCGGAAAAGATATTTACTATCAGGGTGAATCGGATGAAAAACTTCCGGTTGATATGAAGATTACTTACAAATTGGATGGTAAAGAAATTGCAGCAAAAGATATGCTTGGCAAGAGTGGAAAAGTGGAAATCCATGTTACCTATACGAATAAGTCCAGCCGGAAGAAAAAAATTGATGGTAAAGAAACAACAATTTATACACCATTTGTTATGGTGACCGCAATGGTTCTTTCTTCTGACCATTTTGAAAATGTCGAAGTGGATAATGCAAGAGTAGTCAATGATGGTGATAATCAGATGATTATCGGCATGGGTGTTCCGGGAATGGCTGAGAACTTAGATTTGAGTGATGATATGGCAGATAAAATCCCTTCGGATTTTACGGTAACTGCTGATACAAAAGATTTTACAATTGGTAATACATTTACCTACGGAAGTGCCAGTCTTTTGAATGATTTGGATTTAGACGATGTGGATGAGTTAGATGATTTGGAAGAAAAACTGAATGATTTGACTGATGCTTCTGACAAATTAGTTGATGGCTCTGATGATTTGTATGATAATTTGAAATTGTTTGACAGCAAAATGGGCGAGCTTAACACTTCTGTGAAGAAATTCCAGAAAGAAGGCGTAAACCGGTTGGCAAATGGAATCAGCACACTGGCAAAAGGTGCTCCGACATTAGTAAAAGGCGTTACCGATTATGCAAATGGTGTAACAACATTTGCCAAAGGAACCACAAGTTATGTAGATGGCGCAGCAAAAATTACAAATGGATGTGCCTTACTTTACAAATCCGTAAAGGATATTCCAACTCAGATTCAGAGTTTTGATACCGGACTGAAGACCTACACCGGAAGTGTCGACAAACTTGGTTCAAAACAGAATGTTACGGCATTGAAATCCGGAGCAAAAGCGGTTAGTGATGGTGTGACATCGTTAAATACCAATCTTGTAAGTTTGGAAAAAACGTATGAGACGACGGATTTACTGTTAAAGAAATTGAAAGCGACCGGTGCAGATGCAACAACAGTTGCAACGTTAGAGCAGGTACTTGCCGGACAGAAACAGGCAATTCAGGCAATGAAACAGGCAACTTCCACAACCGGTGATTTGAAAGTTGGTGCTGAAAAAGTATCCGGCAGCGTAGCAACAGTAATGGACAGCTTGGATAAATTGTCTGCAAACTCCTCAACTTTGACAGAAGCTTCTACAAAATTAAAAACCAGTATGCCGACATTAGTTTCCAGTGTGAAGACATTGAAAGAGGGCGGCGATACACTGGCAAAGAACAATAAGAAGTTAAAGGGTGCGTCAAAGAAACTTGTGAAATCCGGAAAGACATTGAAAAAGAGCATTAAAACGGTAGGAAGCGGTGTGAAGAAGTTAGACAAGGGAAGCAAATCCTTAAAGAGTGCTGCCGGAAAATTGTCAACAGGTGTTGGTAAACTGGATACAGCGAGTGGTAAGCTGAAAGATGGAAGCAAGAAATTAGCCGACGGAATGAGCGAGTTTAATAAGGATGGTATTGAAAAAATCAATGACACATATGAAGATGATGTCAAAGGTTTGATTGACCGTCTGAAAGCCGTTTGTGAAGTTGGAAAAGATTATAAGAGCTTCAGTGGTCTTCACGGTTCTATGAATGGTGAAGTGAAATTTGTCATTGAGACAGCAGCCATTGAAAAAGAGGACTAGGTGATTTTGTATGGGAAAATTGGATGATAAGAAAAAGCAAAAGAGAGATTCTCTGCTGATGGCAGCATTTACTCTATTTACGCAGAAGGGAATAAATGACACATCCATTTCCGATATAGCTAAAAAGGCAAATATGGCAAAAGGAACATTTTATCTTTATTTCAAAGATAAATTTGATATCCGCGACAAATTGATTGCGGATAAGGCGAGACAGGTGTTTTGCCGTGCATTAGAGGAGATGAACCGGGTGCAGCTGGATTCATTGGAAGACCATGTAATCTTTTTGATTAATTCTGTTATTAATCAATTGAACCAGAACAAAAATTTATTGAAATTTATTTCAAAAAATTTAAGCTGGGGAGTTTTTCAGAAGGCACTTTTGTTGGAGAATAATGAAGATGGTGACAGTTTTTATCAAAGATATTATTTGCTTTTGGATCAGTCAGGAAGGATGTTTCGTAATCCGGATTTGATGCTGTATATGATTGTGGAGTTTGTTAATTCAACTTGTCATAGTGTAATTTTGCAGCAACAGCCGGTGACGTTAGAAGAATTAAAACCGGAGCTTGCCGGTGTGATTTGTGATATCATTCATAGGCAGGAAATTCGATAAAAAAGTCAGACCGTGTCTGTCGGTGTTTCGTAAGCCGGCAGGCACGGTTTTATTTTGCAAAAGATACATGGTTTGTTTAGAAAAATCTATTGCAAGAATTGTTTTCCTGCTTTACAATAGCCAAAAGAGTAGTTAATGAAAGCAGGGGGAATTATCATGAAGAAAAATCAACTGCCAAAGCAGGTATTAAATACGCTTTTGGCATATCAAATAAAATCCGATGATATTTTAGATGTTTGTCCGTTTGATTTATCTTTTGATTCGGAATATATCAGTGGATATTTGTTCTTGACAAGTACGAAAATCGGCGTTGCCAAGAGCCGCCATGAACAGATGACGGTTCGCTATTTCCGTGGAACGAAGACGGCAGATATGCAGTATGCAGAGGATGAAAAAGAATACATGCTGGAATGGTTTGATTTGGCGGATACTTCGCATATGAGAGTGGAAAAGCAGCTCGCGACAAATCTAGTCACAATTGATTATAAGGGCAAACCACTTTTATTAGCGGCGCTGACAAATCTGTATTTTGAACAGATGAATTTGTTTCGTAAAAGTTATAATAAGATAAAAAAATATCCAGAGGAAGCAGAAGAAGTGGAAGCGTCTGCGGATATTCAGGAGCAGAAAGCACAGTATTGTCCAAAGTGTGGAACGATGTACCCGGATCCAAAAAGAAAAATCTGTCCGAAGTGCATGAATAAACGTTCGATTTTTGGAAGAACGATGAAATATTTTCTTCAGTACCGTTTTAAGGTTATTATTATTTTTGCCTGCTATTTTCTGGCGGCCGGATTGAATCTTGTATGGCCTTATTTAAGCGGTACGGTATTGTATGATGAGATTCTGCCGGGGAAAGTTTCACAAAGTGAAATCGGGCGGTATGGTTTTGCTCTTTTGATGCTTGTGCTTGTAATGGTGTTGTCAAAACTTGTACAGCAGGGCGTCCAGTTGGTACAGGGAACTTTGATGGCACAGGTGGTTGCAGCGACTGTGCGTGACATGAAGCAGGATGTATTTTCCAATATGGGAAGATTGTCACTTGGATTTTTTACAAGCAAGCAGACCGGTGGACTTATGACACGTGTGTTAAGTGATGCAAACCGTGTGACCGACTTTTTCTTAGATGGATTTCCGTACATATTTGTGCATGGCTTTACCATTCTTGCTACGTTTACGGTTATGTTCCGTTTGAATTGGCAGATGGCACTGGTAGCCTGTATTCTGCTGCCACTGTTAGTTTTTATGAGCGTGAAATTAAAGCCGAAATTGTGGAGTTTGTTTGGCAGACGCCACCGGGCAGAGCGTGCGGTAAATAACCGTGTCAATGACAATTTGACCGGTTCTCGTGTGGTAAAAGCTTTCGGACAGCAAAAGCAGGAAAAAGAGCGTTTCAAAGCGCCAAATGAGCGTCTGAAAGAGGCGGAAATACGCATTGTAAAATACAATAATAAATTTACGATTTTATATAATTTAGTGCAGGAGATTTCAAATATCTGGGTTTGGATTGTCGGTGTGATTCTGCTTCTGAATACGCATACCGTGGAACTTGGTGTTTTGATTACGTTTGTTGGCTATGTGGGGCAGTTAAACGGACCGATGAATTTCTTCTCCCGTGTATTCCAGATGTGGTCGGACAGTATCAATGCTGCCCAGCGCATGTTTGAAATTATGGATGCCATTCCAGAGATTGAAGAAGTGGAAAATCCGAAGCAGATTAAAAATCCAAAGGGAGAAATTACACTTTCTCATGTGAGTTTTGGCTACGAGACAAATCATCCGGTTTTGAAAGATATCAGCCTTCATGTAAATCCCGGTGAAATGCTTGGCATTGTGGGGCGTTCCGGTGCCGGAAAAACGACGCTTGTAAATTTGATTTCGCGTCTTTATGATGTGGATGAGGGAGAAATTTATCTGGATGGTATTCCGGTAAAGGAATTAGCTTTTCATGATTTACGGAAAAATGTGGCGATGGTATCACAGGACACTTATATTTTTATGGGAACGGTGGCGGACAACATCGCTTATGCGAATCCGGAGGCGACGAGAGAAGACGTAGTGCAGGCTGCAATTTTAGCAAGTGCGCATGAATTTATCGCCAATATGCCGGATGGTTATGATACCGTGATTGGAGCATCGGGTAAAGACTTGTCGGGCGGTGAAAAACAGAGGATTTCGATTGCCAGAGCAATTTTAGCAAATCCGAAAATTTTGATTTTAGATGAAGCGACGGCAAGTGTGGATACGGAAACCGAGAAAGCAATCCAAAATTCACTTAATTATCTGGTGAAGGGAAGGACGACATTGTCCATTGCACACCGCCTTTCCACACTGCGGGACGCAAACCATTTAGTTGTAATTGATGGTGGAAAAATCGTCGAAGAGGGTACGCATAAGGAATTGGAAAAGAAACAGGGAATTTATTATAAGCTGATGGAGTTACAGACGAAATCACTGGCTTTGAAAGGGGAATCGTTATGAGTGAAAATCAAGTCATCACAAATATGGAAAATGAAGTCGAGGAAATGACGGCAATTCACTATCTGAATCAGGACAATGCTGTTTTTGAGAGAACAGAGGGCGGCTTTTTATCTCTTTCTTACGAGGGAAAGAAGTGGGACAGGATTCAGGTGATTCGTCTGTTTCCATTTACTGAGCCGGATTCTTTTCTTTCGATTCGGACGGTAGAAGAACGCTCCCATGAAATTGGGGTAATAAAAAATATCAAAGAGGTAGATAAGAAAACGAGAAAAATGCTTTTGGAGCAGTTAAATCTTCATTATTTTACCCCGATAATTCAGAAGATTCTGGATATCAAGGATGAGTATGGTTATGCCTATTTTCATGTTATGACTGACCGTGGGGAGTGTCGCTTTACGATTAACATGGGAAGTAATGCGGTGGTGCGGTTAAGTGACTGCCGTCTTCTCATCACTGACTTGGATGAAAACCGGTTTGAGATACGGGATGTATTTGCTCTTTCGCAGAAGGAACAAAGAAAACTGGATTTGTTCTTGTAGGATAGAAAGTTTGAGGTAGCAGTATGATTTTAAGATATGAACTGCCAAAAGAGGCAGAGCAGGTTATTTCGCTTACGGACAACGAACGCATTTACTATGCGGTTCCGGTCGATATTGATGATGCCGGAAATTTTTTGGAAGACTCCTATTTTATTGTCACAAACCGCAGACTTTTTGTTGTGGAAAAGGGCAGTATCAAACAGGAATACGATGTTTCCAAATGTATCGATGTAAAAGCAGAGGCAAAAATTGGTGGCGGACTTTTAGTAATCAATTTTGACGGTGTGCCAAAGCACATTGTTCATTATTCGGCGAGACATTTATCGCGTTATGCTTACATTGCCAGAGGAATCCATATTCTGGCATCCGGCAGAGAGGAAGAGGTAGTCAGTACGGAATACGAGAAAATATGTCCGAAATGCCACCATGCGATACCGGGTACGAAATATTGTCCGCACTGCTCCAAAGAGGGCGGATTCTGGAAAGGCTTTTTGAAAATGGCGGCACCGTATAAGAGAAAGTTTGCGGGGATCATTGTGTTAATGATTCTGGCTGCCGTTGTGACACTCTTGAATCCGGAAATACAAAAGCATTTGGTGGACGATGTTTTGAAACGCAGAGAGGGTGGAATTTCAACCGCTTTTATCTGCCTTGGCATCATGTTTTTGTTAAGTGTCGGAATTGTTGTGATTAACATTTTAAAAACGTATTACTGTACGGTTTTAGGCGCAACTATTTCAAAAGATTTGCGGCAGCGGCTGTTTTCCCACATTCAGATTTTATCGCTGAATTTTATCAATGACAGAAGGCCGGGCGAATTGATGAACCGAATTGTTTTTGATACGGGAAAGATTCGTGAATTTATGGAGCGAACTTTCTGTAATATGTTTACGGTCTGTTTTATTTTTGCCTGTGACATTATTTTTATGGTGTTACTCAATGTAAAACTTGCACTGCTTGCGTTTGTTTTCATTCCGGCGGCAGTATTTGTGACGTATGCGTTCCGAAAGAATATTCACAGACGGTTTCATTTGCAGTTTAAGAAGAGCGATGAGGTAAACAGCAGTTTGCAGGATGTGATATCCGGTATGCGCGTGGTGAAATCCTATGGAAAAGAAGAAAATGAGCGAGATAAATTTAATATGCTTACGGATGAGTTCTGTCGTGTACAGACAAAAAATGAAGTGTTTTGGGCTGTGTTTATGCCGATGGTAAGCCTTTTGATGGGAGCTGGTGTGTTCCTTGTGATTTATTTTGGTGGATTGGATGTATTAGGCGGCAGGATGACGACCGGTGAACTGCTACAGTTTGTAACATATACACAGCTTTTATATATGTACCTAAATTGGATGACAAATATGCCGAGGGAACTGATGAATCTGATTAGCAGTATGGAAAGAATCAATGATGTTTTGACACAGGAACCTTTTATTGAGGATGTGCAAAAGCCGATTCGCCTTGATGTGGAAGGAGAAATCCGGTTTGAGCATGCCTCGTTTGGTTACAAATCGTATCAGCCGGTTTTGGAAGATTTGAATCTTACGATAAAGAAAGGGGAAATGATTGGTATTGTAGGCGCATCCGGAACCGGAAAGTCTACGATTATCAATCTGATTATGCGTCTTTATGAGGTGGATGATGGTAAATTATTGGTCGATGGGCATAATATAAAGGAAATCCAGTCGGATTATTTTCATTCACAAATTGGTGTGGTGTTACAGGAGACATTTTTATTTTCCGGGACAATTCTTGAAAATATCCGTTTTGCCAGACCGGATGCCTCATTAGAAGAAGTAATAATGGCGGCAAAAACGGCAAATGCGCATGAATTTATATCACAGACGCCGGATGGCTATAATACATATGTGGGAGAAAAAGGACACAGTTTGTCCGGTGGAGAGAGACAGCGGATTGCGATTGCGAGAGCAATTTTGAATGAACCTAGACTGTTAATTTTAGATGAAGCAACGGCAAGTCTTGACACGGAGAGTGAATTTATGATACAACAAGCATTGGAGCGTTTGACCAAGGGGCGTACTACCTTTGCGATTGCGCATCGTCTTTCAACGCTAAAACATGCAGACAGACTTGTTGTAATTGACGGACATCGTGTTGCGGAAGTGGGGTCTCATGAAGAATTGATTGCAAAGAGAGGTATTTATTATCGACTTGTAAAAGCACAGTTAGCAATGCAGGGAGACGAAAATTTACCACTAGGAGGAAAGTGTGAAGCAGTTATTTAAGTTTTTAAGTTCATACAAAAAAGAGTGTATTTTCGCCCCGTTGTTTAAATTGTTTGAGGCGACGTTAGAATTATTTGTACCGCTTGTTATGGCAGCAATTATTGACCATGGAATCGGAAGCAGAGATTATGGTTTTATTGGATGGATGGGAGGTATATTGGTTCTTTTGGCAGCGGTTGGTTTGACCGCTGCTCTTGTGGCGCAGTATTTTGCGGCGAAAGCAGCTGTGGGATTTGCCGCCGGACTGAGACAGGCGTTGTTTCGTCATATTCAGTCCTTATCGTTTGGAGATGTTGACCAGGTAGGAAGTTCTACATTGATTACCCGTTTGACAAGTGATACGAACCAGTTACAGGCAGCTGTTAATATGGCACTTCGTTTGTTTTTGCGTTCGCCGTTTGTAGTGCTCGGTGCGATGGTTATGGCGTTTACAATTGATGTCAAGGCTGCGCTTGTTTTTGTAGTTGTCATTCCATTATTATCAATCGTTATTTTCGGTGTGATGTTTGTCAGTATTCCGATGTACCGCCGTGTGCAGGAGGCACTTGATAAACTGTTAGGAAGAACCCGTGAGAATTTGTCCGGTGTCCGTGTGCAGCGTGCTTTTAATAAGCAGGAACAGGAGAAGGAAAAATTTGCGGAAGAAAATCAGGCATTAAATAAGTTCCAGATGGTAGTGGGAAGAGTTTCCGCACTTACAAACCCGATTACCTATCTGATTATCAATGTCGGAGTAATTGCGTTAATCTGGATTGGTGCGCTGAAAGTAGATGCCGGTTATTTGTCTCAGGGACAGGTAGTTGCGTTAGTTAATTATACGGCACAGATTTTGGTAGAATTAATCAAACTGGCAAACATGATTGTTATGGTAAATAAAGCGATTGCCTGTGGTGACCGTGTGCAGGAAGTCTTTGAGAGAGAACCGGGACTTTCTACGCCGAATGAGGAGACAAAGCCGGGGGATGGCGACATTGCTGTTTCATTTGAACATGTCGGTCTTGTCTATCCGGGGACCCATACGGAATCCCTTACCGATATTCATTTTTCCGTGAAAAAGGGAGAGACCGTTGGCGTTATCGGTGGTACCGGTTCCGGAAAAACATCGTTAGTTCATTTGATTCCGAGATTTTATGATATTACATCCGGTAAATTACTCGTTGATGGCGTAGAGGTTCATAAGCAGTCACTTGCCTTGTTGAGAAACCGGATTGGTGTTGTGCTTCAGAAAGCCGTTTTGTTTGAAGGAACCATCCGCTCCAACCTGCAATGGGGCAAAAAAGATGCAACGGAAGAGGAAATGTGGAAGGCGCTTGAAATTGCTCAGGCAAAAGAAGTTGTTCTTGGAAAACCGGATGGACTGGATTCGGTTGTGGAGCAGGGAGGGCGAAATTTCTCCGGCGGACAGAAACAGCGTCTGACAATTGCCAGAGCATTGGTGAGAAGACCGGAAATATTGATTATGGATGATAGTGCCTCGGCACTTGATTATGCAACGGATGCCGCTCTTAGAAAGGCAATTCGCGAAGAATTAAAAGATATGACACTTTTTATTGTTTCCCAGCGTGCGGCTTCGGTGCGGAATGCGGATAAGATTGTTGTGCTTGATGATGGCGTGATTGTAGGAATGGGAACGCATGATACGCTGATTGATTCCTGTGAGGTCTACCGGGAAATTTATGAATCCCAATACGGAAAGGGGGCAAGATAGTCATGACGCAGAAGGAAACGATAAAAAAGGTGCTGCATTATATCCGCCGCTACCGGTTTTTCCTGATTGTTTCTCTTGTACTGGCGCTGATTACGGTTGTGCTTACCCTTTACGTGCCGATTCTTACCGGACAAGCAGTGGATTTGATTGTAGGAAAAGGACAAGTTGATTTTGCCGGTGTTTATCACATTTGTGTGAAAATCGGAATTGCTATTTTGCTTACGATGGCGGCACAGTGGGTGATGAATGTTGCCAATAACAAAATCACTTACAGTGTTGTGCGTGATATCCGTACGGATGCTTTTGAGAAAATTCAGATACTTCCGCTTAGTTACATTGACAGTCATTCTTATGGTGGAATTGTGAGCCGTGTTATTGCGGATGCCGACCAGTTTGCCGACGGATTGTTGATGGGATTTACCCAGTTGTTTACCGGTGTAATTACGATTTTAGGAACGCTTGGCTTTATGCTTAGTGTCAGTGTACCGATTGCATTAGTCGTTGTGGTTTTGACACCGGTATCTCTGTTTGTGGCAGCGTTTATTGCGAAAAGAACATATCAGATGTTTCGTATGCAGTCAGAGACCAGAGGGGAGCAGACGGCGCTGATTGAAGAAATGATTGGCAACCAGAAAGTAGTTCAGGCATTTGGACAGGAGAATGAAGTAGGAGACCGTTTTGATGAAATTAATGACCGTCTTTCTAAGTATTCGCTTCAGGGAACCTTTTTCTCATCCATTACCAATCCGTCCACTCGTTTTGTCAATGCGCTTGTGTATGCGGCAGTTGGTGTGTTTGGTGCTTTTTTCGCGATTCAGGGCGGTATTTCGGTTGGGCAGCTTTCCTGTTTCTTAAGTTACGCAAACCAGTATACAAAACCGTTTAACGAAATTTCAGGTGTCGTGACAGAACTTCAAAATGCGATTGCCTGTGCCGGACGAGTGCTTGAGTTGATTGAAGAAACACCGGAGATTCCGGATTCAGAAGATGCCATAAAACTTGGCAAAGCAGATGGAAAAGTAGAAATTGAAGATGTGTATTTTTCTTATGAGCCGAATCAGAAATTGATTGAGCATTTTAATTTACAGGTAAAGCCTGGACAGCGTGTAGCAATTGTTGGTCCTACCGGCTGTGGTAAAACGACGTTAATTAATCTCTTGATGCGGTTTTATGATGTAAATTCCGGTGCAATTAAAGTAAGTGAAAAAGATATCCGGAAAGTGACGAGAGAGAGCCTTCGTGCTAATTATGGTATGGTGCTTCAGGAAACGTGGTTAAAGCAGGGAACCATCCGGGAAAATATCGTGATGGGGCGTGAGAATGCGACGGACGATGAAGTGTTAGCAGCGGCAAAGGCAAGTCATGCACATAGTTTTATTAAGAGACTTCCAAACGGTTATGATACCGTGATTGGTGAAGATGGCGGAAGTTTGTCGGCAGGACAGAAACAGTTGTTATGTATTACGAGAGTAATGCTTTGTCTGCCGCCAATGCTGATTTTGGATGAGGCAACTTCATCCATTGATACGCGCACCGAGATGAGGATTCAGAAGGCGTTTGCTACGATGATGCAGGGTAGAACGAGTTTCCTAGTGGCGCATCGTTTGTCAACCATTCAGGAAGCAGATGTGATTCTTGTGATGCGGGATGGAAAAATCGTGGAGCAGGGAAATCATGAAGAACTGTTAGCTGCAAATGGATTTTATAAGAATTTGTTTGATGCTCAGTGGAGCTAAAAGAAAAAAAGACCTGCCGTGTGGTTTACTGCACGGCAGGTCTTTTTTTAATTAACCCATTTGTACGGTTACAGAAACTTGTTTTTTGGATGCGTCATACGGAATTACGGTTGTCTGTCCAAGACTTTGTCCGTCAACAATTAATTCCTTTACACCCTTTTCAATATTATCCGGATTCTTTACTTCAATGTTGTATTCAACACCGCGGAATGTACGGGTAATTGTAAAGTCACCAAATGTCTTAGCATCTTTTCCGGCAATTATCTGGGAATAGACATACGGTTCGGTGCGATACAGAATTTTTGTATGAGTTCTCTGTATCGCATCGATTTTATTTTATGATAAAAAACTTTACTATTTTGTTAAAGAATGATAAAATTTATCAGTAGGTATAATTATTGGGAAATGAGAATACCAACAATTTTTTTTAGCCGAAAGGAGAAGGAATGTGAACGAACAGCAGCAACAAAAACTGGACGAAATTCTGAAAAAACATGAGTATAAAAGCAATCTTGTGATTGCGATTATGCAGGACGTTCAGAAAGAGTATCACTATCTTCCGGAAGAGGCATTATGTTATATTGCCAAAGAGTTGAAGATGAGTGAGGCGAAGATTTATGGGGTAGCGACATTTTATGAGAACTTTTCTTTGGAACCAAAGGGTAAATTTGTCATTAAAATATGTGACGGTACAGCATGCCATGTACGAAAATCAGTGCCGATTTTGGAAGAGTTTCGTAAAACGCTTGGGGTTACACAAGAAAAGCCTACTTCTGATGATATGCTTTTTACTGTTGAAACGGTATCTTGTCTGGGAGCCTGTGGTCTGGCACCGGTATGTACGGTAAATGACCATGTGCATCCATCCATGACACCTGAAAAGGCGCGGGAACTTATTAAGCAGTTAAAGGAGGAGGCAGCGAATGAAAATTAAGAATCGTGAGGAACTGATTGCGAAGCAAGAGGAATATCGTGCTTCTTTAAACAGTCAGAGAAAACAAATCCTGATTTGTGCCGGAACCGGCTGCGTAGCCGGAGGCTCATTAGAGATTTACGCAAAAATGAAAGATATCATTGAGGGCAAAGGATTGAAATGTGCTCTTGTTCTGGAAAAAGATCCGCATGGAGACAGCATTGGATTAAAAAAGAGCGGCTGTCACGGTTTTTGTGAGATGGGACCGCTTCTTCGTATTGAGCCGATGGGATGGCTGTACATAAAAGTGAGTCTGGATGACTGCGAGGAAATTATCGAAAAATCCATTATTGGAGATGAAGTTATTGACCGTCTGGTGTACAAAGACCAGGAGGGAAATCCATATGTGAAACAGGAGGATATTCCGTTTTACAAGCAGCAGACTCGTATTGCACTTGAGTACTGCGGACATATTAATGCGGAAAGTATTGCTGAGTATTTAGCTCTTGGCGGCTATAGTGCCGTGGCAAAAGCTTTATTTGATATGACGCCTCAGGGCATTGTCGATGAGATTACGGAGTCCTGTCTGCGTGGCCGCGGAGGCGGTGGATTCCCTGCAGGAAGAAAATGGCAGCAGGTGTTAGACCAGAAGGAAGAAGAAAAATATATTGTTTGTAACGGTGACGAGGGTGACCCGGGAGCCTTTATGGATCGTTCCATGATGGAAGGTGAGCCGCATCGTGTGATTGAAGGTATGCTGATTGCTGCGATTGCGACGGGTGCGCGTCACGGTTACATTTATGTGCGTGCAGAGTATCCGCTTGCTGTTGAGAGACTTCAGACAGCCATTGACAAGGCAATGGACCGCGGACTGTTAGGAAAAGATATTTTAGGTTCCGGTTTTGATTTTGATTTACATATCAGCCAGGGAGCCGGTGCATTTGTCTGTGGTGAGGGAAGTGCGCTGACAACATCAATTGAAGGAAACCGCGGTATGCCGCGCGTGAAACCACCAAGAACGGTAGAGCATGGTTTGTTTGACAAGCCGACAGTTTTAAATAACGTTGAAACATTTTGTAATGTACCGCCGATTCTGTTAAATGGTGCCAAATGGTATCAGGGCTATGGACCGGCAAACAACCATGGTACGAAAGCATTTGCCCTTACCGGCAATGTGCAGAATACCGGTTTGATTGAGGTGCCAATGGGAACGACGCTGCGTGAAGTTATTTTTGATATTGGCGGCGGTGTCAAAGGTGGTGCTTTTAAAGCGGTTCAGATTGGCGGACCATCCGGCGGATGTCTGTGTATCAGTGCGACAGAAGATCATTTGGATATGAAACTGGATTTTGATTCGCTGAAAAAAGTAGGCGCCATGATTGGTTCCGGCGGCCTTGTTGTCATGAATGATAAGAGCTGTATGGTTGAAGTGGCACGTTTCTTTATGAACTTTACCCAGAATGAATCTTGTGGTAAATGTGTGCCGTGCCGTGAGGGAACAAAGCGTATGCTTGAACTGCTTACGGATATCACCGAGGGGCGCGGAACGATGGAGCATATAGAGTTGTTGGAAACATTGGCGGAGACCGTTTCGGCAACGGCACTTTGTGGTCTTGGTAAAACAGCCGCTTCACCGGTTGTATCAACACTTAAGTATTTCCGTGACGAATACATTGCTCATGTAGTGGATAAAAAATGTCCGGCAGGCCAGTGTAAAGCATTGACAAGCCTTCAGATTGACCCTGAACTTTGTAAGGGCTGTACCAAATGTGCGAGAATGTGTCCGGTAGGTGCAATTTCCGGAAACGTAAAAGAGCCGCATGTGATTGACACAACAAAATGTATTAAATGCGGTGCATGTAAAGATGGATGTAACTTTGGTGCAGTGAAGGAGGTGTAACAATGGCTGAGAAAAAATATATGATAATTGATGGCATTCGTGCCGAGTTTACGGATGAAAAAAATATTTTGCAGGTCATTCATAAAGTGGGGATTCATGTACCGACTTTTTGTTACTATTCGGATATGTCCATTTATGGTGCCTGCCGTATGTGTGTGGTAGAAGATGAGAGAGGAGGTATTATTGCTTCCTGTTCGACGCCGCCGAAAAATAAAATGGTAATTAAAACAAATACCGGTCGTCTGCATGATTACCGTAAGATGATTCTGGAACTTTTACTGGCATCTCATTGCAGAGATTGTACCGTATGTGAGAAAAATGGAAACTGCCGTTTGCAGATGTTAGCTGCCCGCTTCCGTCTGACGGATGTGAGATTTCCGAATACGCATCCGGAGCGGATGATTGACGATTCTTCGCTTTCAATTGTGCGCGACCCAAGCAAATGTATTTTATGTGGTGACTGTGTGCGTATGTGTAACGAAGTGCAGCATGTGGGAGCAATTGATTTTGCAAACCGTGGTGCCAATATGGTTGTCACACCGGCATTTAACCGAAAAATTGCTGAGACAGATTGTGTCAACTGCGGACAGTGTGCAGCCGTTTGTCCAACGGCGGCAATTACCATAAAGAAAGATTTAAAACAAGTTTGGCAGGCTCTGTATGCTCCGAATAAGCGTGTTGTTGCACAGGTTGCACCAGCGGTTCGTGTTGCGATTGGCGAAGAGTTTGGCTTAAAACCAGGCAAAAACTCAATTGGTAAAATTTATACCGCACTTCGTATGTGTGGATTTGATACTGTGTTCGACACAAGTGTAGCAGCTGATTTAACAATTGTGGAAGAGGCAGCAGAGCTTGTACGCAAATTGGAAAATGGCGAAAATACATATCCAAACGGAAATAAATATCCATTATTTACTTCCTGCTGTCCGGGCTGGGTCCGCTTTGTGGAGACAAAACACCGTGACATGCTTCCTTACGTTTCTACATGCAAGTCGCCAATGGAAATGTTTGGTGCGGTAATTAAAGAATACTACAAACCGGCAGATAAAGAATCCGGTCTAGAAACAGTATCGGTTGCGGTTATGCCATGTGTGGCAAAGAAATATGAGGCGGCCAGAGACGAATTTAAGCGAAATGATGTGCCGGATGTGGATTATGTAATCACAACCAAAGAACTGATTCTTATGATTAAAGAGTTGGGAATCCAGTTTGATGAAATCGAGCCGAGTGCGCCGGATATGCCGTTTAGCATTTACTCCGGAGCAGGCGTTATTTTCGGCGTAACCGGTGGTGTAACAGAAGCAGCACTCCGTCATGTGGCAGCACAGGACAATGAGACGATGCGCCAGTTAGAGTATACCGGTATCCGTGGCCTCGAAGGCGTCAAAGTGGCAGAGGTTGAAATCGGCGAAAAAACACTGCGAATCGGCGTTGTAAACGGTCTTGGAAATGCGGATAACCTGATTGAAAAGATTCGTTCCGGTGAAGAACATTTTGATTTTGTCGAGGTTATGGCGTGTCCATATGGATGTATCGGCGGTGCCGGTCAGCCATTTGGCTATCAGTCAGTCAAACAGGAACGCTCTACCGGAATGTATAAAGCAGACAAATCTGCGATTATTAAACGCTCCGGCGAAAATCCGGTCGTGAGCCAGCTCTACGAAAATGGAGTCTTGAAAGGAAGAAGCCACGAACTTCTGCATGTAAATTATTTGAAAGCGGAAGAGTAAGGAAAAAGTAAGGAAATAGAAAAAGCCCATTCGTGTTGAGAGAGGATAATGTTTGTCTCTTGCGGATGGGCTTTTGTCGTTGATTCACATTTTGTTCTGTGGTAGTATAATATCATATTGTAAATTTATTATTTGAATTACTAAGAAGGTTATATGAGCGGATTTATTGGTAAAGATATAAGGGGATAGTAGTTGATTGGAGGCGGACATTGTGAAACAGGAGATATTAAATCAGTTGGAACTGAAGGAAAACCATGAGTATGAGTGCAAACTTGCTGCAAATGGTCTTCCGGTAAGTATATGGGAGATATACTCCTCTTTTGCAAATACAGATGGTGGAACGATGTTCCTTGGAATTAAAGAGCACCGCGATTCTTTTACAGTGGAAGGTTTATCTGAAAAGCAAGTAATCAAGTATCAAAAAGATTTTTGGAGTATAGTGAATGATCGACACAAAGTATCAAAAAACATTTTATTGAATCATCATGTGTATCCTATGGTTGTTGAAGGGAAAACGATTCTTAGAATTGATGTTCCGGCAGCAGACCGGCATGATAAGCCGGTGTATATTGGTGTTGATCCGATGAAAGGAACTTATCGCAGGGACTACGAGGGGGATTTTCTGTGTTCAGAGGAAGCAGTCCGAGCTATGTTTGCAGATCAGCGAGATGGTGGAACAGATACCGAAGTATTAGATAATATGGCGTTGGATGCGTTGAATACAGATACCATCAAGGGATATCGGATTGTATTTGAACAATTGCATCAAGGACATCCGTGGAATTTACTTGAAAATGATGAATTTTTAATGAAACTGCGGGCCGTTGCCAAGAATAATAAAGGAGAACTGTCTCCAACTATCGCAGGCTTGTTGTTTTTTGGAGATGCTTATCGGATAACAGAAGTATTTCCAAATTATTTTTTAGACTATCGCGAAGAAAGTGAGGATAAATCTGTTAGATGGTTGTTTCGGACACATTCTGATGAAGGAGATTGGAGCGGTAATCTTTATGATTTTTACTATAAAGTAATTAATCGGATCGATGATGATATTGCAGTACCTTTTGTAAACCGCAAGGATGGATACCGGGTGGATCGTGTAGATGTGCATGCGGCATTAGGAGAGGCTGTGGCAAATGCGTTGGCGCATTCCAATTATTATGAAAGACGAGGTGTGGTTGTCGTTAAAAAGGGAAAAGAGATAACGATTTCAAATCCGGGAACCATACGAATTACAAAAGAGGAATTTTATGCGGGAGGAAATAGCGATCCTAGAAACCCGAATATTTTGAAGATGTTTGGGTTTGTCAATGTTGGTGAGCGTGCCGGCAGTGGAGTTGATAAGATTATGACCGCATGGAAAGAGCAAAACTGGAAAAAACCTGAATTTGATTTTTCGGTTCGCGCAGACCGTGTCACTTTAAAGTTAGAAGTTGGACAGGTTGTATATATTCCGGGCGCAGCGGATTTGCGCGTGGAAGGTGAATATGTTTTTGAAACGTTACCAATGACTAAACAACAAAATGTACTTGAGTACATTGCAAAATATGGGAGCATATCCTCGCAGGTTACGGCAGATATTTGTGGATATAAATCAAAATCAGGTGCAAGAAAGCTTCTTGATAAGATGATAGAAGAAGGACAGATAAAAAAGATTGGGAAAGGGCCTTCAACTCATTATGTAATCAATTAATAAAAAAAGTGTTTGATAAAAGCAGTTATCGAACACTTTTTGCGTACTAATCGAACACTATTGAACACTTTTGCTAAATTATCGAACACTTTTGTCAGGTGTGGTGGGATGAGGACAGTTGCTAATCTTTCCCTCATCACAATCCACCCCCTTCCCCTTTACTTTTCCCAACAAACATAGTAAAATATTTTGCATAAAAGCACTCTAGGAGAGAAGGAGATTTAAGATGCAGTTTGACCATCTGTCGTATGGAGATTTTAATCCCCATCTTTTATATATTGGGAAAAAGGTGCCGGAGGTCAGTGGGGAGGACCATAGCCATGACTATTTGGAACTGACTTATATTTTGTCGGGGAAGGCAAGATACTACATAGAAGGAAAAGAATATTTATTGCAGCCGGGGGATTTGTTAGTGGGAAATCCGGGGCTTGTGCATCGTTTTGAACTGCGAAAAGGGGAAAAACCGCCCATTGAAGTGTATATCGGATTAAGTAATTTTCATTTCCAGGATATGCCGCCACAGTCGTTAATTTTGCCGGATGGAGCACCGGTGCTGCGGTGCAAGGCAGAGTTGAAGCAGGACTTAAACCAGTTGGTGCAGACAATGATTTCCGAAACCAAAATCCAGCAGAATGGGCAGTATTTCATGATAAAAGCCTATATGGTGCAGATGTTAGTATTGATTCTTAGGCAGATACATGGTGAAGAAAAGCAGGAAAATCATGGATTTGTTTTTGAATCCCGCAGTAAGGGCTATGTGGTAAAACGAATTATTGCGTACATGAATGAGAACTATGCTTCTCATATTTCACTTGACCAGATTGCAGCGAATATGTATTTGAGTCCGGTATATATTTCAAAGATTTTCAAAGAAGAGACGGGAGAGTCGCCGATTCGGTATTTGATAAAAATCCGGCTGGAAAAGGCAAAGGAAATATTAGAAAAAGAAAATTGCGGAAGTGTGCGCAATGTATCGCTGGCTGTGGGATATGAAGATGTGTATTATTTTAGTAAATTATTCAAGAAATATTATGGAATTGCCCCTGTTTACTACAAAAGACAGGCGCAAAAAGAGAATGGAAAGGAGTTAAAATAACGTGAAACATTATAGTTTTCTGCTTATTTTGTTTATGGCACTTTGTTTAAGTTTGGGAAACGGAAACAAAGCGCAGGCGGGTTCTTTGCAGACTAAAGGTGTCTGGGTGTCCTGCTTTGAGTTCGAGGAACTTGGTTTGAAAGATAAAACAGAGGCGCAGTTTCGTGCCAATGCCAATAAAATATTTGCAACAATTCGGGCGAACGGATGCAATACCGTTTATTTTCATGTAAGGGCTTATGATGATGCAATTTATCCATCTTCTGTGGCAGGATTTAGCAAGTACATTTCTTCGGATGGAAAAGCACCAGGGTATGACCCTTTGAAAATATTGGTTTCTCTTGCACATTCACACAAATTAAAAATTCATGCCTGGATGAATCCGTACCGGGTTTCATCGACGAAAATTCTTGATCCGGCAAGTGAAACGACAACAGTACGAATTGTTAACCAGGTAAAGGAAATTATTAACCGATATGCAGTGGATGGTATTCACTTTGATGATTATTTTTATCCGACCAATATTAAAAAATACAAGAAGGTGCCGGCTGCAACACGGCGTCAAAATGTAAATGTGATGGTTCGAAAAGTTTATCAGACGGTAAAGCAGAAAAAGAAATCGCTGAAGTTTGGTATCAGCCCTGCCGGAGATATTACATATTGTGAAAAAATCGGGGCGGATGTCAGGACATGGTTGTCTCAAAGTGGGTATGTGGATTATATAATTCCGCAGATTTATTGGTCGAATAACTATATTATGAGCGGTAAAAAAACAGCATTGTTTAATGAGCGTCTGGCAAAGTGGCGTGAAATTAACAAACGTGACGTACCAATGTATGTAGGGCTTGCCCTTTATAAGACCGGCTATTCATTAAAAGAAGATCCGGGCTGGAAGAAATCATCCGGCAACATTGCCTCACAGATTCGCCTGATTCGAAGTGGTAATACAGAAGGGTATGTATTTTTTGCTTACAAGGACTTGATTCGTTCGGGGGCAGCGAAAGAACTGAAAAAATATTATAAAGCAATCGGTAAAATAACGCTGAATAAGAAAAAGAAAACCCTTCGCACCGGTAAAAAATATCGGTTGAAGGCATCGTTCTGGCCGGCAAACCTACATGGTAAAATTAAGTGGAAATCATCCAATAAAAAGATTGCCAGTGTATCGAAAAAGGGGATTGTAAAGGCAAAGAAAAAAGGAACAGTCCGCATTTATGCGACTTATGGCACGATGAAAAAATCGTGTAAAATTATTGTGAAGAAGAAAAGAAAGTAAAGGAGAGCATTTTGGTAGCTTGGTTTGACAGCGTAATTCTTAATTGGTTTCAGTCAATACAGAATGAGTTTTTAACTGTTTTGTTCAAGGCAATCACATTCCTTGGAGAGGGCGGTTTAATCTGGATTGCTTTGGGACTTTGTCTCATTGCTTATAAAAAGACGCGATGGGTTGGCATATCGGTTTTACTTGCGTTGTTATTTTCCCTTCTTGTTGGAAATGTGACTTTAAAACCATTGGTGGCAAGACCGAGACCGTGCTGGCGGAATTCGTTGGTTAATCTGCTGATTCAAAATCCAAAAGATTATTCATTTCCATCCGGACATGCCCTTTCCTCCTTTGCAGCGGCAATGGCAATCTTTATGAATCGTCGAAAAATGGGTGTGGCAGCTCTTTTGTTTGCTTTTATTATGGGCTGTACAAGATTGTATTTTTATGTGCATTATCCAACAGATGTACTGGCGGGGATGCTCTTTGGTCTGATTCTTGGTTTTTTTGCTTATTGGATTGCCACAAAAGGCAGAAAAAAGTGGGAGGAAAGAAGCCGTGCTTGAACTGGAAAAATTACAAAAATCTTATCGAAAAAATGAAGTTTTACGAGATGTTTCAATTACTGTAAAAGACGGAGAGAGTGTATGCTTTGTGGGTGCCAATGGAGCCGGAAAATCGACGCTTTTAAAAATTATAGTTGGTGCACTGAAGCCGGATGCAGGGACTATTTTGTGGAATGGAAAAGCGGTGGATGGAACATTTCTTTCGGAGCATGTCGGCTATGTGCCACAGGAAAATCCGTTATTTGAAGATTTAACAGTAAAAGACAATTTGGAATTATGGTATGCAAATGATAAAGCAAGTTTGCAGAAAGATTTGGAAGATGGGTGGTTATTTTATTTTGGTATGCATAAAATCTATAAAAAACCGGTTAAAAAGTTATCCGGAGGCATGAAAAAAAGACTCAGTATCTGCTGTGCACTGGCTGGTGATCCAGATGTTTTAGTAATGGATGAACCGGGAGCAGCATTGGATTTAATGGCGAAGAACGAAATCCTTCGATTGATAAAGAATTTTACAAGGAAAGGAAAAAGTGTTATAATAACATCTCATGAGATGTCCGAAATCACGTTTTGCCATTCTTTATATGGAATCCGTGATGGTTGTACTGTCACATTGGATAAAGAGATAAACGGTTTTGAACTCACGGAATGGATTCAAGGCTGATTATCATAGAAACAATTCAAAAAAAGGAGCCTACCTATGTAGGAAAATGGAGGAAAAAATGGAAAAGAAGAAGAGTAAGGGGAAACTGATTGCGTTAATTATTGCAATCGTTGTTGTTGTCGGAGTCGTGGCAACCGGAATTGTGCTGGCAGCTACCGGTACACTATTTGGTTCGACAAAGGAGAAGGCATTTGACCTTTTGAAACAGGCGCCGGAAAAGATGACACAGTCAGCAGTGAGCAAGCAGCTTGGTCTTGATGAATTGTCAAAGGCTATGTTAGAAAAAGGAATGGATATCAACTACAAAATAAAAGATATCCAGTCATCAGATTCTTCCGTTGATTTGTCCGGTATGGAAATGGGTGCCGGTTTATCACTGGATGTAAATAACAAAAAAGCATCCGCAAAGATTGCCCTTTCCAAAGACGGAAGCCAGTTATCAGCAGAAGCCTATGGTTCATTAGAGGAAAAGAAAGCAGCATTTTCTCTGCCGGAGCTGATTCCAAACAAAACATTCAGCATTACAGCATCCGATAATGAGAGCCAGGAAGCCCTGAATAGTATTTCAGCTGTTTTAGCAGTGCTTCCGGATTTGCAGGAAACATTTTCTGATTTCTTAGAGGAGCAGGGAGATGCCTTGTATGACAGCACAGAATGTGAAAAGGTAGATAATGGTTATCAGATTAAGATTACAAAAGTTTCACTGGATGAGTTTGTAAATAAATTCCGTGATTATGTAAGCAGCCAGTCAGAGACACTCGGTAAGATTGAAGAAAAACTTGGTATGTCCAAAGGAACGATTGCCAGCGGCGTTGGTATGATTGTTCCACAGATTACATCTTACACACAGGATATTATTGTAACGGTAGAGGGCACGGACGGTAACTTGACAGGATTTAAAACCTCTGTGACGGTTGCCGGAGTTAAATTAGATATTCATGGTGCATTTGTAGATAACGATGCCCAGAATACAGCAAATGTTGAGTTGTCCTTGGCACAGAATGGTTCTTCTATTGGAACAGTTACGTATAACCTTCAGGGTAAAAAAGGTGATGTATGCGAAGATACAATTAAAATGGTTGTTTCGAGCATGGGTACGGAAATTGCTTCAACAGAAGTAAAAGAATCCCTTGACACGAAGAATAATAATGCACTTACAATGTCTGCTTCCGTAAAATCGTATAATTCCGATGAGGTGAAAATGTCCTGCAGCGGAAGTGTGAAAAACTTAGAAAAAGGTAAGAGTATTACCCTTGATTTTAAAGATGTATCGGTTGACCAGAGCGAAACAGGCACGAATACCTTTGGAATGGAATACTCATTTGCTGCTCTTGACGGTGAAGTAAAAATGCCTGCCGGTGAAGAACAGGTTGTGACAGCCGACACCTTACAGTCAACTTTGACTCAGTATCAGAGTGATGTGATGACTAATTTACAGAACATTTTAGGTAAATGGGGAATTAGTGATATCAGTTCCTTGTTCAGTCCATCTTCATCAAATCCATTAGGATTGAGTGATGCGGATACTTCTTTAACTACCGACAGTTATGAGGATGAAAATGACACTTTGTAATTCATACAAAATATGTTATCTTAAGAAAATGGCAAAGAGGACCGTTATGGTCCTCCCTGTCATTTTCTTGTCTATGGCGGTTCTTTTGGCTGTATTTTTTGTTTGTTTGTCTGCAATTTCGGAAAACAGTAAAATACATATTGGAGTTGTTGTGCCGGAAAAAGGGGTTATGGAGCGAGGGTTACTTGAGTATGTCAGCAATATGGCAGACACGAAAGCCTTATGTGTGTTCCGGGAGCTGAGTGAGACAGAGGCAAAAGAGCAGTTGGATGAAGGAAAGGTGGCGGCTTATGTTACGCTGCCGGAAAATTTATTGGAGAAAATATATCGGAACGAAAAAACCTCCGTCCATATAACAACGGCTAAAACACCCACAATTGAAAGTGCATTGATGGAGGAACTGGTGGATTCGGCAGTTTCTTTTGTGTTGACAGCAAAAGCCGGTGACTATGCAGCATATCAGTTATACGCAAAGTATGGCAGACAGGGAAGTATGAAGACTGTGGCGATGGATATGAACCGCAATTATATTCGTTTTGTGCTGCGGCAGGAAACTTTGTTTCACGAGAAAACAATAAAATCAGCTTCCGGAATGAACGATACTACGCGTATTTTTCTTGGAATTATGGTGACACTTTTGACTCTTATGGGGGCGATTTTGATTTCTCTGCGGGAGCGTCCGACAGCGTTATTGCTTGGCTTATTGAAAGGAAAGAAAATAAACCCGGTGGATACGCTTTTTTTTGATGTTTTGTTAAATGGCGGTGTTTTGTTTCTCTGTATGACTGCCGGATTTTACGGATTTGCAGCCCTTTTAGGGGTAAAGGTGACAATGCTTAATACGTGCGGGATTGTCTTTGGTAGTTTTTGCGCGGCTTGTCTGCTTGCCTGTGTCGTTCCGTGCGGCAGGGCAAATGCCGGACAGATACTGTTTCTCTTTGTATTTGCTGTGGTGCAGTTTGTGCTGCTTGGCGGTGCATTTCCGGACTACATGATGCCCAAAATTCTTGTAAGCATTGGGAAAATACTGCCGGGAGGAGTTTTTGTTGATTTGCTGCATGCAGAAATGAAAGGACAGATTTTTTCATCATCGCTTATTTATGTACTTATGTATGGAGTCTGCTTCTTTTGTCTTGCCTTGTGGCGCATGAAGAGAAAGAGGGGTGGCATCGCATGAGAATATGGCTGAAAAAATATACCAAACGCTTTTTGTGCCAGAAATTCTTTTTGTTTCTGCTGATTGCCCTGCCTTTTTTTACTTATTTATATTCCTATGCGGTACATCAAAAGTCTACAAAAGTTAAAGTGGGAATTGTGGCAGACAGAGACAATGTGTTTGTTCGGGAAATTCAGGAGGAACTTCTTAGTAAAACCGGCATGATTACATTTTGTGAAATATCTTCCGAGAAGGACATGATTCAAAAAATCCGAAAGGGAGATTTAACATGTGGTTATGTGTTTCCGGATACACTTAAAAAGCAATATGAAAATGGGCAGTATGAAAAATGCATTAAGCAATACAACAGTGAGGGAAATGCCTTTTTTCTGATTGCGAGAGAGGCTGTGATAAGCAGTGTGTTCCGCGTGTACGGAAGACAGATGCTTGAGGATTACATTGCACAATCCGGACTTTTTGAATCACATGAAATTGAAAAAGGGGAGATTTCGCAAAAATATAAGGATAATTTGGCAAAGCAGCAAACATTTACGATGGAAATAAACAAGCAGAACTTTGCAAAAAAACAGATGGGAGACTATCTTTTGGCACCGTTACATGGTGGTGTGGCTTTTTTGATTCTGCTTGCCGGATTCTGCGGGCTTGCTCTTTATCGAAAAGATTGTGGAAGACAGATTCCTTTTGCAGTAACTGGAAAATGGCGCAGAGAGATGTCACTTTTTTCGATTGCGGTGCCGGTGGTTCTGATGACAATATCAGGAATTTTTTCCGAGCTTTTATGCGGAATTACGTTTTTAACAATAAAAGAAATTGCTTCTCTACTGATTTATGATATAATGGTGGTACTGTTTTGTGATTTACTATCTGCAATTCGGGTAAAAGAAGGTGTCATTTGGCTCTTTGCGTTGTTTTACTTGTGTATCAGCGTATTGTTTACACCGGTATTTTTGAATTTGTCGGTGCTGATTCCATGGGCGCATGTACTGTCGTATTTTTGCCTGCCGTATTACTTTTTGAATGCAGCGTTTGGCGGCGTGTGGCAGATTTTTGAATTGCTTTTTGCAGGCACCTTGCTTTTTTTAGTTAATATATGGAGAAGAAGGAGAGATTGTTATGGTTACTAATTGTGAGTTTTGTGCCTTTTACGTTTATGACGATGATGGCTATGCAGAATGTGATGTCAATTTGGATGAAGATGAAATGGCAAGATTTCTAGGTTCATCGTATCAATCCTGTCCATATTATCAGACGGATGATGAATACAAAATAGTGAGAAAGCAGAATTAATTGGTAAATGAATTGTTAGGAGGCGTAACTATGGCAATCGTATTAATCGAAATTGGATTGTTGTTTACCGGCGTTGATTTTATGGTGGGCAGCGGTATTTCATATCCGGATTTTATACAACCGACAGGGCTTTATCATGGAATTGATATCCACCCAAGAATACAGCAGTATGTAACGCAGAATATTTTAGGACATAATTTACAGGTGGACATACTACCTGACGTTATTGGTTGTTTACTTGTGCTGATTGGTGCATTTATGTTTGTGAAGCATAACAAAAAATTCTGGTTTGGTGCACTGTTAGCCATTCTGGCAGGAGGGTGTTCCGTTGCCCTTCGAGTTATTCCGTTTTATGTGAATGGGGGAGCCTTAATTTTGTCTTCCCTCAGTTTATATTTCTTTGCCTTTGTGTTTGAAATTTGGATGGAATATATCATGATTTACATGACGGTAAATGTTTCGGATAACATGGCAAATGTAAGTACCAACCGGAGAATGCAGTTTGGCTGGTGGGTCACCGTATTTGCAAGAATTTTTATTTTCCTTTTGACTTTTGTCGGAATTGGCTCGGTTCGCCATGTTTACGAGGCTGTTGTTTTATTGTTTACGGTATTTTATCTGTATCAATTAGTGCAGACACGTAAATATGTGGGAACTTACAAAGTCTACAAAGAGGGCTTTAACAGTGCCGTTTTGCCGGAATATGTAAAGGAAAAAATGATAGGAGTTTCGTACCGTGAAAATCCCGATATTTCGCTGGATGAGCTTCGTTATGTGCGAATTATCCATTATGATTTCAAGGGACAGATTCAGGAAGGTGAACTGGTGGTAAATCAGAAAATTGCATATCCTGTCATGCGGGCATTTTACCAGCTTTACAAATGGGAATATCCGATTGAGCGGGTGCGCCTTGTGGATGATTTTGACGGGGACGACGAAGCATCCATGGAGGCAAATAATACATCAGCATTCAATTACCGCACGGTTGAGGGGCGCGATGAACTGTCAAAACACGCCCTTGGTATGGCAATTGATATCAATCCGCTGATGAATCCCTATGTCAGAGAGGATGGCTATTTCCCGAAAAATGCAACCGAATATCTCGAACGTGATATAACCTTGTGTAAGGGAGAGCATAAAGATAAAATGATTCACAAAAAAGACATGGCATATAAAATCTTTAAGAGAAATGGCTTTTTGTGGGGCGGTGACTGGGAAGACTGTAAAGATTACCAGCACTTTTATATGAAGTAGATGAAATGTTTGTTAGTATTTTAGTTTCCGTAATTTAACAAAAGAACTTTGCGTCTCGTGGGCGCTTCCGCTCATTGAGTGCGTAGCGGTATGGGCACTGAAACTACCAGTGCCTCATACCGACGTACTCAAAACCCACGAGTCACAAAGTTCTTTTGTTGAATTACTGGAATCTTAAATAGAAAACTAACAAACATTTCATGTTACGCAATTGCACAAAGTTTTGGTGTTCTTATCAATCGAAATATTGAGATTATTAAGTTGTGGGGAGCTGGTGGTGGTGCGGGTTAAGTAATTTGAGTGAAACAGAGAATAAAATTTTTAGATACAAATAAAACAACAGAAACATTTACGGTGAGTGGGTTTGAGCGCGTCAGCAGGCGGTACTGGTAGTTTCAGTACCCCTGCTGCTACGCAGCTCAACAAACGAAAGTGCCCACGAAACGCAAATGTTTCTGTTGTTTTATGGCAACTAAAAAACTTAATGTTGTTTCATTCAAACTACTTAATAATCGTCCCGATTCTCTCCTTAATCCCCTGATAAGCGTTCTCAAGCTTTGTAATAATAGCGGTTCGTCCCTCACCGGAGGAAACGAAAGATACGCTGGCATCAACTTTTGGCAGGGTAGTGATGGCATCAAAGTGATTTTCATCAATTAAGGAAATAGCATCGCTTACGCTGATTTTACCAATTGCCTGGCCGTCAGCGGTTTCCATCTGTTCTTTGGAAGTCAGAATCATAAGATGGGAAGCATCTACCATATCAGCAAGTTTTGCGGCAGTATAGTCTTTTTCAATGACGGCGCTGGCGCCTTTTAATGTGGTTCCCTGCTCCATAACCGGGATTCCACCGCCGCCGGCTGCAATAACAATCTGTCCGGCATCTAAAAGTGCTTCGATTGCATCAATTTCATAAATATCAACCGGTTTTGGAGAAGCGATGATACGGCGGAAACCGTCTCCTTCCGGTACGACATGATTTCCCTTTTCTTCTTCGGCATCAGCTTCCTCACGCGTCATAACACGTCCAATTACTTTGGTCGGGTGGTTAAATGCTTTGTCAAACGGATCCACACGAACCTGTGTAATAATCGTAGAAACCGGTTTGAAAATACCGCGGTCTAACAATTCGGTACGAATGGCGTTCTGCAAATCGTATCCGATATAACCCTCGCTCATAGCACCGCAGAGAGACATTGGCGCAACGGTATAATTTTTATCGTTATCCAAACGGGCAAATTCAGTCATAGCGGTCTGAATCATGCCGACCTGAGGCCCGTTACTGTGGGTAATTACAATCTGATATTTCTGCTCTACTAAATCGGCAATTGCCTGAGCTGCCTTTTTTACGTTTTTTTTCTGCTCCGGAAATGTCTCACCAAAGGCATTTCGTCCGAGAGCAACAACAATTCTTTTTTCTTTCATGAATCGTAACCTCCATCCGGTATTTTTTTATCACAATTAAAGATGTAACTAGTATACCATTTTTTTCAGGGTTCGTAAATATTCTTTCTGCTCCTTTGTAATGCGGTAGCTTTCTACAGCCTTCTGAATCGTTTTTTTGTGAACCCAGTCAGAAAGCTTTTTCTTTTCCAAATAAGGAATGGCAGCATCCCACTGCTTAGCAAGTGCAGTGGCAAAATACCACGCAATCATCATATTGACGTAATATTCTTCCGAGCGGATTTTCGTAACAAGTGCCAAATGCTTCTCTGAGAAATCGGCGTCCAGATATAGCCGCAGCAAAATTCCGATGCCGTATCGAATGGTGTATGTGTCATTGGAAGAAATCCATTTTAGAACTTCCCCATACAGTTCCGATTTATGTTTTTTGAATACGCCGGGTGCCGGTAAATCACACGTTGCCCAGTTGTTGATATAGGGAAGAAAACGGTTGATTTCCCGCACACAGGTTTCATAATCTTTTTCCGCTGAAATTAACATCATATGAAGATTGTTTTCTTCATAATAATGGTGGGGCAGTTCCTTTAGAAAGGCTTTCGCCTCTTTAGTACCCTTAAAATCTTTGGCAAACGAGCGCAGTGCAGGGGTGCGGATACCGATGATTCTGTTTTTTTCAATCGTTGGAATTAGTTTGCTGTGAAACTCTAAGTAAGAAGGGTCCTGCAGGGTAAACAATTGTTTCTGTAATTCGTTCATTTTTCTACCTCCATAAGCAGTATTTTAACGCATAAATAAGGGTTCGTAAAGCATTAACGATTCGTTCATGGATTGTTGACGGAAAGGGCAAAATGATTTATAATAAATACATTATTAAAATGGTCGGAAAGGACGGGGTGATATTATGAAATTAGTATTTATTGGGGCTGACCATGAAGTTACGGGAAGCTGTCATTACATGGAAGTTGGAGATAAAAAATTCTGCGTGGACATTGGTATGGAGCAGGGGCAGGATTTGTTTGAAAATCAGGAGATTCCGGTAAATCCATCAGAAATTGATTTTATTTTGCTGACGCACGCACACATAGACCACACGGGGCTTCTTCCGATGCTGTTTGCCAGAGGATTCCGCGGTCAGGTATACGCAACAAAAGCGACAGTGGATTTGAGCCAGATTATGCTTCGTGACAGTGCACATATCCAGCAGTTTGAGGCAGAGTGGCGGAACCGGAAAGCAAGACGTTCCGGCGGTGAAATTTATGAACCTTTGTATACGATGGAAGATGCCTTAGGTGCGATTCGACTGCTGGTTCCGTGTGAGTATGATAAAAAAGTTACGATTTGCGATGAGGTTACCATTCGATTTACTGATGTGGGACATTTACTTGGTTCCTCTTCCATTGAAGTATTTGCAAAAGAGGGTGAAGAGGAACGAACGGTTGTCTTTTCCGGTGACCTTGGAAATACACACAAACCGATTCTCAGAGACCCGATTTATACAAAAGCGGCAGATTATGTTGTTATGGAATCTACATACGGTGACAGACTGCATGGGGAAGAAGCACCGGATTATGTTGGAGAGCTGGCAGCAATTATTGAAAGCACTTTCCGCCGTGGTGGTAATGTGGTAGTGCCGTCCTTTGCAGTCGGCAGAACACAGGAGATATTATATTTCTTACGTCAGATTAAGGAGCAGCAGTTAGTGAAGACGCATCCGGATTTTGAAGTGTATGTGGATAGTCCGCTCGCTGTGGAAGCAACGAATATTTTCGGTAAAAATGTTCAGCAGTGTTTTGATGAAGAAGCAAAAGCACTTGTAGAAAAGGGAATTAACCCAATTGGATTTCCGGGGTTGAAATTGTCTATAACAAGCGATGATAGTAAGGCAATTAATTTTGACCAACAGCCAAAAGTTATTTTGTCGGCATCCGGTATGTGTGAGGCAGGTCGAATCCGCCATCATTTGAAACATAACTTATGGCGTCCGGAGAGTACGATTGTGTTTGTTGGTTATCAGACCAGAGGTACATTAGGACGTGCACTGCTTGAGGGGGCAAAAGAAGTAAAACTGTTTGGTGAAGTGATTGAGGTCAAAGCAGAGATTACGAAAATTGCCGGCATCAGCGGGCATGCAGATAAAAATGGATTATTAAAATGGATTAACAGTTTTACGGAGAAACCGCCAAAACGTGTATTTGTCGTTCATGGAGAGGATAAGGTATGCGATGAATTTGCGAGAACACTTACCGATTCCGGTTATAACGCTGTGGCACCGTACAGTGGTACAGTTTTCGACTTGATACAGGGCGAGTTTGTAAAAGAAGCACTTCCGGTTGCTGTGAAGAAGAAAGCGGCAGCGAAGAAACGTTCCGGCGATATGTTCCAGCGTCTATTGACGGCAGGACAGCGTCTGATTTCGGTAATTCGTAAGAATGAGGGATTGAGCAATAAGGATACGGCGAAGTTCACAGACCAGATTCAGGCACTTTGTGATAAGTGGGACCGTCCGTAATTAGAAAAAGAAGAAGAGGAGGTGAGGTTGTGACCACACAGGAAAGTCGTGAACAAGAGATTAAACGGCTCAATGCAGAAAAGGTAAAGCAGATTGCTTTATGTCATTTTTATTCTTATTATGTCAGACATAATATGTCAGACATGCTGGCGTATGTTGGTGAGGATGTAACGTGGCTTGGCTCGCAATCTGATTTTGTGGCACACAACCGTCAGGAGTTTGAAAACCTTCTGGAGAGAGAAATAAAAAAAGTACCAAAGCAATGTGTTATGAAAGTGATATCGGCAGATGTCAGTCAGGTTTCCGGAAATTGTTATCAGGTGACCGGAGAATTGGAACTGCGTCTGCCGGTGCAGGATAATGTTTATTATACGAATTTGCGTTTTTCTATGATGATTTGTAAAGAGGATGGAAAGTTTTCCATTGTATCAATACATACATCCACGATTGGAAAATCTGCTTTGTGGGATGACACACAGGTACTAAAAGAGAGGCAGAAACAATTTTCAGAAGAAGGCGGAGAAAATATACAGGATCCGGTAACAGGTGTGTTTCAATTAGGAGCATTTAAAGAGCGGGCTGCCAGACAGTTAGAAGATATTTCAAAAGAAAAAAAATATGCGCTTATTTGTACGGATATCTGTAATTTTGAACGGGTAAACAATTTGTATGGTATGCAGAAGGCAGATAAACTTTTGGCGGATACAGCGAAGATGATTATGGCATCGGGCAAATGTATTTTGCTTTGCTGCCGCAGTGTGGCAGACCATTTTGTAGCACTTGCCCGTTATCAGGATTTTTCTACATTCCGCAATATGCTCAATGAGTTATGCAACTGTTTTGCAGTGGAAATCGGAAACGAATATTCCGATGCCTATCCTCGGCTTGGTATCGGTGTTTACCGCATTGACAAGGAACATCCGCCGATTCAGAAGATGGTTGAGTATGCCAATCTTGCCAGAAAAAGTCTGCGGACAAACACGACTACCCATATTGCTGTGTATGACGAGAGAGTGTACACGCAATTGATTCGTGCAGGAAAAATTGAGCAGAGCATGAAAAATGCGATGGCTCAACATGAGTTTAAGGCATTTATACAGCCAAAATACAACTTGGAAAATGGGCAAATTGTAGGTGCCGAGGCGTTAGTTCGCTGGATTCGGGAAGACGGTTCAATGATTTACCCGGATGATTTTATTCCGATTTTTGAAAAAAATGGTTTTATTGTTGAATTGGACTTTTTTATCCTTAGCGAAGTGTGTCGCATGATTCAGAGACGGCTTCAGGAAAAAAGACATTGTGTGCCGATTTCGATTAACCAGTCTCGTGTCTTATTGCAAGAAAAAGATTATGTGAAGCGAGTGGCGGACATTTTGAAAAAATACGATACGCCGCCTCGTTATATTGAGTTAGAGTTGACCGAACGGATTTTTAGAGACGATTTGACCGATTTGGCGAAGATGATGGGAGAACTTCGGAATCTTGGCGTCCGCTGGTCAATTGATGATTTTGGAACGGGGTATTCGTCCCTTAATTTGTTGAAAGAACTGCCGGTTGACATTATTAAAATTGACAAATCATTTTTGGATGAGACAGAGAGTTCCGAGACGAGTAAAATTATTATTAGAAAAACGGTGGAACTGACACAGGAACTGGATAAAACCGTTGTCTGTGAAGGGGTTGAAACAGAAAATCAGGCAGATTATCTTCGAGGCATCCGCTGTGACATGGCGCAGGGATATTTGTATGCAAAACCGATGCCGATGGAAGAGTTTGAAAAATTGCTGGATAAGGAGATATACGGATGAAAAAGGCAGGAAAATTAATTATTGTGACGTTGCTTATCTTGTCCGGATTGACGGCCGGAGCGTATTTTTTGCTCAAAGGACGCGAAGGCGGTCCGTCGAACGAATTTAAAAACCGTATGGCAAAAGAGCAAAGTGATAATCAGACGGATCGCGCTTATCAGTATGACATGCCGGATAAAGCTACGGTTTTAGCAACGGACGGCGAAGATAAAAATGTTCTTAATTTTGAGTCAAATTCCGTGTATCGGGTTTCGAATTCCAATGAAGCAAGAGCACGTTTAGACCGGTTGATTAAGCGTACCGATGCGGATTTTGATAATCCGATTATAGCGAAAAATCCATTTGGTACGATGGAAAATAGTTTTTATTTTTATTTTCACACTTCATTCCGCTGTATGGTACGGTATACCATCACGGTTGATGATGAAACGATTTCAGACCATATCCGTTATGTCAATAACGGACAGGAAAACAATTTAGCCAAAGAACATGAATTTCTGGTGGAAGGTCTGCTTCCGGGGAAAACGAATTTTATTGTGATGGAATTAGTTGATTCAACCGGAAATACGAGAGAGACAAAAAACTATCAGTACACAACAGCGGGCAGTCCGTCCGGCATACCACAAAAGATTACGGTAAGTGATGGCTATTCCAAATCTACGTTAGCAAACGGTATGTATTATGTTTTTCCATCCGGGACACCGTGGATTGCAGCTTATGATAATAAAGGAATTCTGCGTGATTTGATTCCGACAGAGTCATTTCATGGTCACCGCATAACGGCTTCGGATGATTGCATTCTTTATCAGATTTCAGAAGATAAGGTGGCGAAAGTATCTGCTCTTGGCAGGGTGACGGGCGTCGTTCAGATGAAAGGCTATGGGAAAATCCGTGATTTTTCTTACGACGGATATGATGAAGTATACTGGCTTGGAAAGAAGAAAAAAAATGAGTATTTACTGGCAACATCTTTCCAGACAGGGAACACACGGGTTGTGTACCGGTTTAAGAAAGATATTCAGACCGGTTCATTGACTGTGCCGCAAAGTGGTTCGATTGGCGTGGTGGCAAAGAATCCTTCCGGGGTAATTTATTTGGATGCCATTACGGCGGCAAAACCTAAGATTTCTTTTGTTGTCGGGAAAAAGGCGGCATGGAAAAAGGTAACAGCAAAGAAAAAGATAAATGATAATAAGAAATTTACCGGTTGGAATACAAAAGAATCTATGCTTTTATCGCAGGAAAACGAAACAATACCTGCGATGTTGGTGCAGGAGGAAAATCAGTATCTTGCTGTTGAGTGGCAGGCGGATGTGGCAAAGAAGACGGTGCAGAAAAAAGCGTCGGCCACGGCAGTTGAGGCAAAAAGCGGAAGCTTGTTACAAAAGTGTGGAAATAATTATGTGATTGTTTGCGGCACGGCAGGAACCTATTTGGAAATGGGGTCCGACGGTAAAGCGATTCGCCGGTATAACTATGGAAGCGGACTGGATTCGGTGCAGAAACTGACGCTTTCCGGTATGTATTTCTATGGAATCTAAAAAAGTTGTCCATAGGAATAAAAAATGGTTGAGATTATATGCGCAAAAGATGTATAATGGGCATATGATATAAAATTACTTTTAGGAGGGTATACGCAATGAAATTTTTTGTTGACACAGCGAAAATTGAGGACATCAAAAAAGCAAATGAGATGGGGGTTATTTGTGGTGTTACTACGAATCCATCCCTGATTGCCAAAGAGGGCGGAAGAAGTCAGGAAGATGTATTGAAAGAAATCGCATCCATCGTTGATGGTCCAATCAGTGGTGAGGTAAAAGCAACAACTGTAGATGCAGAGGGTATGATTGCAGAAGGTAGAGAAATTGCAAAACTTCACGAGAACATGGTAGTTAAAATCCCAATGACAGTAGAAGGATTGAAAGCAACAAAGGTACTTGCTTCTGAGGGAATTAAATGTAATGTTACATTGATTTTCAGTGCCAATCAGGCACTTTTGGCAGCAAGAGCAGGAGCTGCTTATGTATCTCCATTCTTAGGACGTCTGGATGATATTTCCCAGCCTGGTATTGATTTGATTCGCGACATCGCTGAAATCTTTTCCGTACATGGAATCGAGACAGAAATCATCGCAGCAAGCGTAAGAAATCCAATTCATGTTACGGATTGTGCATTGGCAGGTGCTGATATCGCTACGGTACCATATGGTGTTATTGAGCAGATGACAAAACATCCGTTGACAGATATCGGTATTGAGAAATTCCAGAAAGATTATATTGCTGTTTTTGGTGAATAATTTGGTGAGTAATAAAAAGGAGATTGATTATGAATAAGTTAGAACTTCAGAAAATGGCTGTTGAAGTTCGTAAGGGGATTGTAACTGGGGTTCATAGTGCAAAATCAGGCCACCCGGGCGGCTCCTTGTCAGCAGCAGACATTTTTACTTATCTTTTCTTTGAAGAATTGAATATTGACCCTAAAAATCCGGACAAAGCAGACCGCGACCGTTTCGTGCTTAGTAAAGGACATACGGCTCCCGGCTACTATGCAGCACTGGCAAACCGTGGATTTTTCCCGGTTGAGGATTTGACGACACTTCGCCACGTTGGTTCCTATTTGCAGGGACATCCGGATAAAAAGCATATTCCTGGTGTGGATATGTCGAGCGGTTCTTTGGGACAGGGAATTTCGGCAGCAGTCGGAATGGCGTTGTCCGCTAAATTAAGTAATGATGATTATCGTGTTTACACACTTCTTGGTGATGGTGAAATTCAGGAAGGACAGGTTTGGGAGGCAGCAATGTTTGCCAGCCACAGAAAACTGGATAATTTTGTTGCCATCGTGGATAACAACGGCTTACAGATCGACGGTGCAGTTGATGATGTATGTTCACCATATCCGATTGATGAGAAATTTAAAGCATTTGGTTTCCATGTAATTGAAGTGGATGGTCATGACTTCGATGCCTTAAAGGCAGCTTTTGATGAAGCAAAACAGACCAAAGGACAGCCTACGGCTATTATTGCAAAAACCGTTAAAGGAAAAGGCGTTTCCTTCATGGAAAATCAGTGTAGCTGGCATGGTACTGCACCAAATGATGAGCAGTATGCACAGGCTATGGAAGAATTAGAGAAAGCAGGTGAGTCTTTATGTCAGAAGTAAAAAAGATTGCTACTCGTGAGAGTTATGGTAATGCATTAGCAGAACTTGGCGCAGAATTTGATAACCTTGTTGTACTGGATGCAGACCTTGCGGCTGCCACAAAGACCGGTATTTTCAAAAAGGCTTTCCCGGAACGCCATATTGACTGTGGTATCGCTGAGTGTAACATGATGGGAATTGCGGCAGGACTGGCAACGACAGGCAAAGTTCCATTTGCAAGTTCTTTTGCGATGTTTGCTGCGGGACGTGCATTTGAGCAGGTTCGTAACTCCATTGGTTATCCGCATCTGAATGTGAAAATCGGCGCAACACATGCCGGTATTTCCGTAGGTGAAGATGGTGCGACACACCAGTGTAATGAAGATATTGCACTGATGCGTACGATTCCCGGTATGACAGTAATTGTTCCATCGGATGATGTAGAAGCAAAAGCAGCCGTTCGTGCTGCCTATGAGCATGACGGTCCATGTTATCTTCGTTTTGGACGTCTGGCTGTGCCGGTAATTAACGATAAGCCGGATTATAAATTTGAACTTGGCAAAGGTGTTGTACTTCGTGAAGGTAAGGATGTAACGATTGTTGCAACCGGACTTCCGGTATCCAATTGTCTGGAAGCAGCAGAGAAACTGGCCGCAGACGGCATTGATGCCAAAGTGATTAACATTCATACAATTAAACCTTTGGATGAGGAGTTAATCGTGGCAGCAGCCAAAGAAACCGGCAAAGTGGTAACGGTAGAAGAACATTCTGTTATCGGTGGTCTGGGAAGTGCTGTATGCGATGCATTAGCTGAAAAATGTCCGACAAAGGTGTGCAAAATCGGTATTAATGATGTATTTGGTGAATCTGGTCCGGCAGTAGAGCTTGTTAAGAAATATGGTTTGGATGCAGACAGCATTTATGAAAAAGTAAAAGCATTTTGTAAATAATTTCATGTAAGTTGATTTTTGGTGGAGAAAATCTACCGGAGGGAAACTTCATGGGCAGGAAAAGGCAATAAATCAGCGGGTGCGCCGGTTTGTTGCCTTTTTTAAAGGAATGGGTAGAGACATGTTATGTATACTTCTAGCCTCGGTTGACTCACCGCAGGATAAAAGAAAACTGGAGTTATTATATGAAAAATACAACCGGCTTATGTACGTCGTAGCAATGCGTGTTTTGCATCATCCGCAGGATGCAGAAGACGCCTGTTTGACGTCGTGGGAAAAGGTTATAAAAAATTTAGATAAAATTGATAAAATAGATTGTCAGAAAACGAAGAGTTTCCTCGTTATTATAGTTGAGAGGACGGCAATTGACCTTTATCGTAAGAATCAAAAGAAAAATCAAAAGGTGCAGGAGATGGATGAGTTTGAAACCAGCCCGTTTTTTTGTAAGCACGAAAGAGGTTATGGCGAAAGCGAGATGATGGAAGTGTTTCATAAGATTCCAAAACTGTATGCGGAGGTTCTGATTCTTCGTTATGTCAACGAATTAGGGGTAAGTGAGATTGCTGAACTTCTTAATATCAAGCAGAATACGGTGTCTAAGAGGATTGCAAGAGGCATTGCAATCATTCGAAAGGAGTGGCTCGGTAATGAATGAGGAGAGTATAAAGAAATTTTTGACGACCTGTGTATATCAGGAGATGAATTCATTTCATCCATCGCAAGACGAAGATTATAATCATGAATTTTCAAAAAAATTCATGAAACGATGGAAACGTTTAAATTGGAGCGAAAAATATTTTGGCAGCCATCTGCGTCTGGCGTATACCGTCCGTAAAGCGGCAGCCGTAGTGATTGTGGTTCTTTCCTTAGCTGCTGCTAATCAGGTCAGTGCGAAGGTGTTTGGTTTTAATGCATGGAAATATCTGCTTTCGTATGATTCAAAGGACAAATTGGAAGTAAGAGAGTATGTTGGGCAGAATCAGGATAAAAAAACGAATGAGAGCCTGCCGGACGTCATTCATGAGAAACCTACATTTGTGCCGAAGGGATTTTGGTATTCGTTAGATGATTCTTCAACATCTGGCAACTTTAATTATAGTGAGTGGAAGGAAGGGAAAAACAATCTTATTCAGTATATTCGTTGTAAACATATGGAAGGTGACTATATTTATACGGATTCTGAATTTGAGAAAAAGATTAAAACGCGTGTTATGGGGTATGAAGCATATTATTATATAAAAGGAAAAGAAAAATGGATAATATGGGATGATAAGAAATATAATCACATGATTTCTATCACGAAAAAAGGCAATTACAAGAATGAAATTGTAAAAATGGCAAATAGTTTATACCAGAAATAAAAAAAATAAAATTTTTTGTCAGATTTCCTCCTTTTGTATCGTTATTATTAGTATAACGATATATAAGGAGGATTTTTTATGATTACGAAAATCAAAAGAGACACAAGAATAGAATAAATGGTATCATGTGTTGCTTAAAAACT